>OMDF01000428.1_pt1 | contig 25118 bp, 20 predicted proteins | sample 1673631 | NCBI WGS metagenome assembly OMDF01 (sample SAMEA103958117, study PRJEB25191) | human gut metagenome | biome: human-associated habitat [ENVO:00009003]; feature: intestine environment [ENVO:2100002]; material: feces | place: Germany | collected 2013/2015 | reverse complement strand
TGTTGGCAGGTAATGATACATTCGTGTTGATGCCTACCGGTGGAGGAAAATCTTTGTGCTATCAGTTACCTTCGTTGTTGATGGAAGGAACGGCCATTGTAATTTCTCCCTTGATTGCTTTGATGAAGAATCAGGTCGATGCGATGCGTAACTTTAGCGAGGAAGAGGGAGTGGCCCATTTTATTAATTCTTCTCTGAACAAGAGTGCGATTGATCAGGTGAAGTCAGACATTATTAACGGCAAGACCAAGTTGCTGTATGTCGCGCCGGAATCGCTGACGAAGGAGGAAAATGTGGAGTTTCTTAAGACAGTGAAAATTTCGTTTTACGCTGTTGACGAAGCTCACTGTATTTCGGAGTGGGGGCATGACTTCCGTCCGGAATACCGCAGGATTCGTCCGATAATCAACGAGATAGGAAAGGCTCCGCTGATTGCACTTACTGCGACAGCCACACCGAAGGTGCAGCACGATATTCAGAAGAATCTGGGTATGATAGAAGCACAGGTGTTTAAGTCATCCTTCAACCGACCTAACCTTTATTATGAGGTACGTCCCAAAACAGCCAATGTGGATCGTGACATCATAAAGTTTATCAAGAATAATCCTGAAAAATCGGGTATTATTTATTGCTTAAGCCGGAAAAAGGTGGAAGAACTGGCCGAAATACTTCAGGCAAATGGCATTAACGCACGTCCGTATCATGCAGGAATGGATTCTGCTACGCGTACTCAAAATCAGGATGATTTCCTGATGGAGAAGATCGATGTTATTGTGGCTACAATAGCATTCGGTATGGGAATCGATAAACCTGATGTACGCTTCGTGATCCATTATGATATACCGAAAAGTCTGGAGGGATATTATCAGGAAACTGGCCGTGCCGGTCGTGATGGAGGAGAAGGACAATGCATTACTTTTTATACCAATAAAGACTTGCAGAAACTGGAAAAGTTTATGCAGGGAAAACCTGTAGCAGAGCAGGAAATAGGCAAGCAGCTTCTGCTGGAAACCGCTGCGTATGCCGAATCATCCGTGTGCCGCCGCAAAACGCTGCTGCATTATTTCGGTGAAGAGTACACGGAAGATAATTGTGGAAATTGTGACAACTGTTTAAATCCGAAAAAACAAGTGGAAGCTCAAGATTTATTATGTACTGTCATTGAAACTGTTCTTGCCGTAAAGGAGAACTTCAAGGCAGATTATATTATAGATGTGATACAAGGAAAGGAAACTTCTGAAGTTCTGGCTCATTTGCATGAAGATCTGGAAGTGTTCGGATCCGGAATGGGAGAAGAAGATAAAACCTGGAATGCCGTTATTCGTCAGGCTTTGATAGCCGGTTATCTGAGCAAAGATGTAGAAAACTATGGTTTGCTGAAGGTGACAGATGAAGGACGTAAATTCCTGAAGCATCCGAAATCTTTCAAAATTGTGGAAGATACCGATTTTGAAGAATTGGAAGAAGAAGCTCCGATGCGGGGAGGAGGCTCGTGTGCTGTGGATCCGGCGTTATATTCCATGCTGAAAGATTTGCGCAAGAAGCTGTCCAAGCAATTGGAAGTTCCGCCTTATGTGATTTTCCAGGATCCATCGCTGGAGGCAATGGCTACCATTTATCCTGTAACGTTGGAGGAACTGCAGAATATTCCCGGAGTAGGAGCAGGCAAGGCTAAACGTTATGGTGAAGAATTCTGTAAGCTGATCAAACGCCATTGTGAAGAAAATGAAATTGAGCGTCCGGAAGACTTACGTGTGCGCACTGTTGCCAACAAGTCGAAAATGAAGGTGGCTATCATTCAGGCGATCGACCGTAAAGTAGCTTTGGATGATATAGCAATGTCGAAAGGCATTGAATTTGACGAATTGCTGGATGAAATAGAAGCCATTGTTTATTCTGGTACCAAACTGAATATCGATTATTTCCTCGAAGATATTATGGACGAGGATCATATGCTTGATATTTACGATTACTTTAAAGAATCGACAACGGACAACATTGATGATGCGTTGGATGAATTAGGCGATGATTTTACCGAAGAAGAAGTGCGTCTTGTGCGTATTAAGTTTATCTCGGAAATGGCAAATTAAGCTTGGAAAGTTAGCTTAATAAAAGAAAAAATATTGCGTGTAGATATACGGACATGGAATAAAAACCGTATATTTGCACGCAATAAATTTTAAACGCATACCTATGTCATTTATTGCTGATAAGATTGTTATGGATGGATTAACTTACGATGATGTATTGTTAATCCCCGCTTATTCTGAAGTACTTCCTAAAACTGTCGAACTCTCGACAAAGTTTTCAAGAAACATTGAGTTGAAAATTCCTTTTGTAACGGCTGCTATGGATACTGTTACAGAAGCCAAAATGGCAATTGCCATTGCGCGTGAAGGTGGAATCGGTGTGATTCATAAAAACATGTCTATCGAAGAACAGGCACGCCAGGTAGCTATTGTAAAGCGTGCTGAAAACGGTATGATTTATGATCCCGTTACCATTAAGAGAGGCTCTTCTGTTGCCGATGCATTGTCGTTGATGGCAGAATATAAGATTGGAGGTATTCCGGTTGTAGACGATGAAGGACATTTGGTAGGAATTGTCACTAACCGTGACCTTCGTTTTGAGAAAGATCATAGCAAACGCATTGATGAAGTGATGACGAAAGAAAATATCGTCACAACCAATCAGACAACCGATCTGGAGGCTGCAGCTCAAATACTTCAGGAACATAAGATTGAGAAACTGCCTGTTGTGGACAAAGATAACAAGCTGGTTGGTCTGATCACTTATAAAGACATAACAAAAGCCAAAGATAAACCTATGGCCTGCAAAGATGCAAAGGGACGTTTGCGCGTAGCAGCTGGTGTAGGAGTTACGGTTGACACACTCGACCGTATGCGTGCTTTGGTTGAGGCTGGAGCCGATGCTATTGTAATTGATACAGCTCATGGACATTCTAAATATGTTATTGAGAAGCTGAAAGAAGCAAAGCAAGTTTTCCCTGATATTGATATTGTAGTAGGTAATGTTGCTACCGGAGAAGCTGCTAAGGCTTTGGTTGAGGCTGGTGCTGATGGAGTAAAAGTTGGTATCGGTCCGGGATCCATCTGTACAACCCGTGTTGTAGCAGGTGTGGGAGTTCCCCAGCTGACTGCTGTTTATGATGTTGCCAAAGCTTTGGAAGGAACAGGTGTGCCTTTGATTGCTGATGGTGGTTTGCGCTATTCGGGCGATGTTGTCAAGGCTCTTGCTGCCGGTGGTTGGAGTGTGATGATTGGTTCTTTGGTAGCTGGAACAGAAGAGTCGCCGGGCGATACAATCATTTTCAATGGCCGTAAATTTAAGTCATATCGTGGTATGGGTTCTTTGGAAGCAATGGAAAATGGTTCGAAAGACCGTTATTTCCAAAGCGGAACCAGTGATGTGAAGAAGCTTGTACCTGAAGGTATTGCGGCCCGTGTACCGTATAAAGGTACTTTGTATGAGGTTATCTATCAGTTGGTAGGTGGCTTGCGTGCCGGTATGGGTTATTGTGGTGCTGCCAATATCGAAAAGCTGCATGAAGCTAAGTTCACTCGTATTACTAATGCTGGTGTTCTTGAAAGCCATCCTCACGATGTAGCTATTACCAGCGAAGCACCTAATTATAGCCGTCCTGAATAATAACAGTGAGATAAAGTTAAAATGCCCGGGGAGTAGTATATGCTTTTCGGGCATTCTTTGCTTTAAAATAGCTTTTTAAATATTTATCTTTGTAGCAAATATGATTGTAGGAAAATGGTTCCGTTTTGCCTGTATACTGATTGGGCTTATATTGATTTATCCCATGATGTTACAGGGAAATCCGTTGATGATACGTATCAACGGAAAAGAAATCTCATATTCGGATTTAAGACGGATATGTGAGCGGGACAGTATTTTCTTTCCTACTGGGCGAATGGATCCGATTGATCGTTTTATTGATTTTTGCTTGATGGTTGAGGCTGCCCGACAGGCGGGAATGGATACTTTGCCGGATATTCGGCAGCAGGTAGAAGAATATCGTCGAAAGCTGTCAAAGCCTTATTTGCTTAACGAACAAGTTGTTGATAAGATTGTAGAAGCAACGTACAAGCGGATGGCAACCGGGTATGATGCTGAACGTGTGCAGGTTTGCCATGTATTTAGATATCTTCCTCAAAACGCGTCTGCCCGGATGCTTCATGCTGCCGAAGTACGTATGGATTCGATATACGAGGCAATACAGAAGGGGAGCTCTTTTGAAGAGTGTGTGCGGTGTTTTTCTGATGAGAAACAGACGTTTTGGGTAGGTCGTTTGCAGATGCCTATAGAATTTGAGGATGTTGTTTTCCGTATGAAGCCAGGGCAGATATCAAAGCCTTTTTTCACACCTCAGGGAATTCATATCGTAAAGGTGCTGGCTAGGGAAGAAATCCCTCCATTTCCTGCCATCAAGGACAGTCTGATAGAAAAGCATGTCGGTCGGATTCAGGTGAAAAAAGAGATGGCATCTGTTGTGGAAAAGTTGAAGAAGGATTTTGGCTATAATCCCGATCATCTTGCGATGCAGGAACTGCATAGGACTGGCCATACAATTCGGACTTTGTTTGTCCTTGGCGGCAAACCTTATACGGGTGTTGATTTTAATGCTTTTGCCGCAGCTCACCCAGGAACTATATCTCGACAAATAGAAGACTTTATCGCCAAGTCTGTACTCGATTTGGAGAATTCTTGTTTGGAGCAGAAATATCCGGAACTGGCTGGACAGTTGCAGGTTTATCAGGACAGTTTGCTGGCTTACGAAATCTATCGTAAGGAAGTGTATGAGAAAAACTTTTGTGATGATGCTCGGCTGAAGTCGTATTTTGAAACTCATCGGGCTAAGTACGATTGGAAAGAACCGCGATACAGGGGATTGGTTGTTCATGCCGTTACCAAACGGATGGCCAAACAGGTCCGTAAATTTTTGAAGAAATTGCCTGAGGCGGAATGGAACAATGCTGTGCGACTTGTTTTCAATGCGGATGGGAAGTCGCAGGTCAGCATTGAATACGGTACGTTTGCGGTAGGTGAAAATGCTTTTGTTGATGAACTGGTGTTTAAAAAAAGGAAAGCAGTTCCCTTGCCGGATCATCCTTTTACTGTTGTAGAGGGGAAAAGAGTGAACGGTCCTGAAAGCTATCAGGAGATTCGTGACAGGCTTTTGGTTGATTATTATCAGGATGCGGGGCTACGTTGGTTGGACAGTTTGAGGGCTGTAAGTAAGGTTGAAATTAACCAAGAGGTTTTAAAAACCGTTAATAATCACTGAAGCAACCAATTAAACCACTATCTTCGTAACTCAAAATAAAGAAAATATCATTTAGCAATGCGAACAACCTGTTTTGGGCTTATTTTTATGTTACTTTGTGTGTCGTGTGGCGAACACTACGACCATGAAGGAAAGACGCCTTTGGTAGAGCTGAATGGGAATTTTCTTTATCGTGAAGATTTGCAATCGGTGTTGCCACCCGATTTGTCGAAAGATGACAGTTTGTTGTTCGCCGAGAACTACATCCGTAATTGGGCAGAGGATATTTTATTGTACGATAAGGCATGTGATAATATACCCGACAATAAGGAAATCGATAAATTGGTTGATAATTACAGAAGGGCACTGATTATGCACACTTATCAGCAGGCACTGATACACCAGAAGTTGGCTGATGAGATTACTGAGCAAGAGCTAGTCGATTATTATAATAATAATCAGGGGCTTTTCAAGATGGACCGTCCCTTGATAAAGGGACTCTTTATTAAAGTTCCGCTGACAGCTCCTCATATTGCCAATGTCCTTCGTTGGTACAAGTCGGAGACTTCCGATGCTGTAGAACATCTGGAAAAGTATCAGATGCGGAACGCTGTGAAATATGAGTACTTTTATGACAGATGGGTTCCTGTGTCCGAAGTGCTTGGCATGATGCCTTTGGATAAACCCGATGCTGAGGAATATCTCAATAAAAACCGCCATATAGAGCTGAAAGACACAGCTTTCTATTACTTTTTGAATGTAAGCGATTATCGTCCGGTTGGCGAACAGGAACCGTACGAATTTGCCCGTAAACATGTGAAAGATATGCTATTGAACCTGAAGCAAGTTGTCTTTATGAAAGATTTGAAAGACGGCATGTACGAGAGAGCGGTGAAAAAGAATGAGATTAAATTTTATTAGTAATAAGACATCAAGAATGAGAAAGTTTATGAACGTTAAGTTTATAGTTTTGTTTGCCTTGACATTACTTGCCGGTTCTGCTGCTTACGGACAAGACAACGTGATTGATGAGGTAGTTTGGGTAGTAGGTGACGAGGCTATATTAAAATCCGAAGTGGAAGAAGCACGTCTGAATGCTTTGTGGGAAAACCGTCGGTTCGACGGTGATCCGTATTGTATGATTCCTGAAGAGATTGCTGTGCAGAAACTGTTTTTGCACCAGGCTGCTCTCGACAGTATTGAGGTTCCTGAAAATGAAGTTATTCAGCGTGTTGACTATATGACCAATATGTATATTGCCAACATCGGTTCGCGCGAGAAGATGGAGGAGTATTTTAATAAAACATCCAGCCAGATTCGCGAGACTTTGCGTGAAAATGCCCGCGAAGGGATCACGGTGCAGAAGATGCAGCAGAAGCTGGTTGGAGACATCAAAGTAACTCCGGCCGAAGTACGCCGTTATTTTAAAGATTTGCCACAAGACAGTATCCCTTATATTCCTACTCAGGTGGAAGTGCAGATTATCACACAGCAGCCTAAAGTTCCTTTGGAAGAAATAGAGGATGTAAAGAGACGCTTGCGTGAATATACAGAGCGTGTCAACAAAGGAGAAAGCTTTACGATGCTGGCACGTATGTATTCCGAAGATAAGGGTTCGGCTATCAACGGTGGTGAGCTGCCTCGTTTTATGGGACGTGGTGAGCTTGACCCTGCTTTTGCCAATGTCGCCTTTAATCTTCAAAGTCCTGATAAGGTGTCGAAGATTGTAGAATCGGAATTTGGTTATCACATCATTCAGTTGGTAGAAAAACGAGGCGACCGCATTAAGGTACGTCATATTTTGCTGAAACCTCATATTCCCGAGGCTGCACTGACGGCTGCTACTGAACGTCTGGACTCTATTGCCGATGATATCCGTAACAATAAGTTCTCGTTTGAGGAGGCTGCTTCTTTGCTTTCGCATGATAAGGATACGCGCAACAACTACGGTTTGTTGCCTAACCCCAATAATAATACTTCCAAATTCGAGATGCAGGAACTGCCGCCCGAGATTGCCAAGGTGGTAGACAAGATGCAGGTAGGAGAGATTTCAGAAGCGTTCACAATGATTCCCGAACGTACGGGTAAGGAAGAGTGTGTCATTGTTAAGCTGAAGAGTCGTACCAACGGACACAAAGCTACCGTGGCCGATGATTACCAGAATCTGAAAAATATTGTATTGGAGAAAAAACGTGCAGAAGTGTTGGACAAGTGGATACGCGAGAAGCAGAAACACACGTACGTCCGCATCAATGACAAGTGGAAAAAAGATTGTGCATTCAAATATCCGGGCTGGATTAAAGAATAAATATGAAAAGATATAAGAATGGTCTGCTATACAGGCATAGATACCTCCTGACAGGTATTCTATGCCTGTTTGGTGTCTGTTTGTTAGGAGCTCAAGACAAAAAAACGCTATCGAAGACACCGGTTAGGAAGACGGAGAGAGTTGTCAAGGACACTGCTGTGCAGGATACAGTGGTGAAAAAGAAAACTTCGGCTCAAACTACCGGAACTTCTCATGCTTCCGGTGGGAAGGGAACGAACCAGAGAGCCGGGAAAACACGTGTCGACCTGTTGTACGCCGACGAAGCACAGGCTGACAAACAAATGCGTCCCGATGTGCAGGTGCTGATTGGTTCGGTGCGGTTGAGGCACGACAGCATGTATATGTTTTGCGACAGTGCTTTGATTTTCGAGAAGATCAATTCGGTGGAAGCCTTCGGGAATGTTCATATGGAACAGGGAGATACGCTGTTCATTTATGGCGATTATCTGTATTATGACGGAATGTCGCAGTTGGCCATGTTACGCGAAAATGTCCGGATGATCAACCGTAATACGGTGCTTACTACCGACAGTTTGAACTATGACCGCCTTTACAATCTGGGTTATTATTTCGAAGGAGGAACGTTGACCGACGAAGAAAACGTTTTGACTTCAGTGTGGGGAGAATATAGTCCCGCTACCAAATTGGCAGTATTCAATCATGATGTCAAACTGGTGAATCCGAAATTTGTGTTGACTTCGGATACTCTGAAATACAGTACGCAGACAAAGATCGCAACCATCCTTGGACCATCGGACATTGTGAGCGAGCAGAATCATATTTATTCCGAACGTGGATTCTACAACACCAATAGCGAACAGGCCGAGTTGCTGGACCGTTCGGTGCTGACCAATCAAGGGAAAAAACTGACTGGCGACAGTCTTTTCTACGACCGGAAGCTGGGATACGGAGAAGCATTCGATAATGTTCAGATGAACGATACCGTCAACCGCAACATGCTGACCGGTGACTACTGTTTCTATAACGAGTTGACGGGAAATGCCGTGGCAACCAAGCGGGCTGTGGCTATCGACTATTCGCAGGGCGACAGCTTGTTTATGCATGCCGATACATTGCGTCTGGTGACTTTCAACCTCGATACCGATTCCATGTATCGTGAAATGCGTGCCTATCATAAAGTACGTGCTTACCGTACCGATGTGCAGGCAGTGTGTGACTCGATGGTATATAACTCTAAGGATTCCTGCATGACAATGTACACCGACCCCATCATGTGGTACGGCGAACAGCAGTTGCTGGGCGAGGAAATCAAGGTGTATATGAACGACAGCACCATCGACTGGGCTCATATCATCAACCAGGCATTGGCTGTAGAGCAGAAAGACTCCATACACTACAATCAGGTGGCCGGAAAAGAAATGAAAGCCTATTTCGTTGGAGGAGAAATGCGCCGGGTCGATGTCAACGGTAACGTATTGGTTGTTTTCTATCCCGTTGAAGAGAAGGACAGTACGCTGATGATGCTGAACTATTCTGAGGGAGGCTTCCTGCGAATGTTGCTGAGAGACCGTAAAATGGAGCAGGGAGCTTTTATCGGTAAGGCCAATGGCATAGCCTATCCGATGGACCAGATTCCTGCGGAGAAATACAGACTGCCTTCTTTTGTCTGGTTCGATTATATACGCCCTCTCAATAAAGATGATATTTTTGAGTGGAGAGGTAAAAAAGCAGGTGACGTATTGCAGAAAAGTGATCGAAAACCTGTAACTTCGCCAAAGAATATGCATATCAAACGAACTAAAAAATAGAGTTATGGGAATGTTTACAATGCGGAAGCCCCGTGGCTTCAATCATCCCTATATCTATGTGGATGAGCGGAAAGAAAAACTGGCAAAGATGGAAGAGAAAGCCAAGCGCGAACTTGGCATGTTGCCCGAAAAAGAATTTTCGCCCGAAGACATCCGGGGGAAGTTTGTGGAAGGTACTACCCATTTGAAGCGTCGCAAGGAGAGCGAACGTCGCCCCATGCACTTTGGGGTAGCCTTGATTCTGATTGCCGTCCTGTTCTATATATGGTATGCCATCAGTAATGGGATTATTTGATTATCATGAGCGATATCATTCATTTACTTCCCGATTCGGTTGCTAACCAGATAGCGGCCGGAGAGGTGATTCAACGTCCGGCATCGGTTATTAAGGAACTGGTAGAGAATGCCATCGATGCCGAAGCAAAGGAAATTCATGTTTTAGTGACGGATGCAGGCAAGACTTGCATTCAGGTAATTGACGACGGAAAAGGTATGTCCGAAACGGATGCACGTCTTTCCTTTGAGCGTCATGCCACTTCCAAAATCCGTGAGGCGGCCGATTTGTTTGCCTTGCGCACCATGGGTTTTCGTGGCGAGGCGCTTGCCTCGATTGCGGCCGTAGCCGAAGTAGAGCTGAAGACCCGGCCGGCCGACGAAGAACTGGGTACCCGTCTGGTCATTGCCGGATCGAAAGTCGAGAGCCAGGAAGCTGTTTCCTGTCCCAAAGGCAGTAACTTCTCGGTCAAGAACCTTTTCTTCAATGTGCCTGCCCGTCGTAAGTTTCTGAAAGCCAACTCTACGGAGCTGAGTAATATTCTGGCCGAGTTCGAGCGCATCGCGTTGGTGCATCCCGATGTGGCCTTCTACCTTTACAGCAACGATGCCGAACTGTTCAATCTTCCTCCCATGCCTCTGCGCCAGCGCATTCTGGCAGTGTTTGGCAAGAAGCTGAACCAGCAGTTGCTTTCGGTCGACGTGGATACCAGCATGATAAAAATCTCAGGCTATGTGGCCAAGCCGGAGTCGGCACGCAAGAAAGGGGCACATCAGTATTTCTTCGTGAACGGGCGTTACATGCGTCATCCCTATTTTCACAAGGCAGTGATGGAGGCTTACGAGCAGCTGATTCCTGCCGGCGAGCAGATTTCTTATTTCATTTATTTTGAGGTCGATCCTGCCAATATCGATGTGAACATTCATCCTACCAAGACCGAAATCAAGTTCGAGAACGAACAGGCCATCTGGCAGATTCTGTCGGCGGCAGTCAAGGAGTCGCTGGGTAAGTTCAGTGCCATTCCGCAGATCGACTTCGATACGGAAGACATGCCGGACATTCCGGCCTTCGAACAGGCCCGGCCGATAGAGCCGCCCAAGGTGCATTATAATGCTGATTTCAATCCGTTCAAGTCATCGTCTTCGTCGTCGTATGGTGGCGGGGGTAATTATTCCCGTCAGCAGGTAGAGTGGGAAGGGCTTTATGCAGGTTTGGAGAAGGCCGGCAAGATGAATGCGCCGGAGTTTACGGAACCAGACGGTGAAAGCTGGGAGGAAGAATCTGCATCCGACGCCTTTATGGCTTCGTCGGCTGTTACTGCTCCTTCGGATACGACGCCTTCGTCGCTTTACGGTCAGGAGACCGGGATGGAAAAGGGTGCGCAACATCTGCAGTTCAAGGGACGTTTCATTCTGACTTCCGTCAAATCGGGACTGATGCTCATCGACCAGCATCGTGCACATGTGCGGGTGCTCTACGAACGCTATATGCAGCAGATTCGTCAGCATCAGGGCATGTCGCAGGGAGTACTTTTCCCCGAAATCGTTCAGTTCCCGGCTTCCGAGGCTGCTGTGCTCGAAAGCATTACCGACGATTTGTCGGCAGTGGGCTTCGAGCTGACTTCATTGGGTGGGGGCAGTTATGCCATCAACGGAGTCCCTTCGGGCATCGACGGACTGAATCCGGTGGAACTGGTGCGCAGCATGGTGCATACGGCCATGGAGAAAGGTTGCGATGTGAAGGAAGAAGTGCAGAGTATGCTTGCGGCTACGTTGGCACAGGCAGCCGCCATCGTTTACGGTCAAGTGCTGAGTAACGATGAAATGGCCAATCTGGTCGACAGTCTGTTTGCCTGTCCTTCGCCCAATTACACGCCGGATGGGCATGTGGTACTGGCTACTATCCGTGAGGATGAGATTGAAAAATTGTTTTCCAAGTAGCATGGAATTTTGAGGAGTGTCAAAGCCAGAAGTGGCTGGCTGTTCCTCCAGACACGGATTGCGCGGGAAATGCAGAGAGAGGGAGAATCATTACCTGCGTGTTCACGTGCAATCCATGCCTGCAAGCGATGCTTTTATTCTTTTTTATTGTATTTGCAAAGGCAACTGATATTTCTTCATCCCACCATTGTGCACCACTGCGTACAATGTCCTGTCTGCATTGTCCACTGTTATGTAATAGATGGGGTCTGGTACGCTAAGCGTGCTGATGTGCTTGCCTTCCCAGTCGTAGACTTCTATTTTTGAGTTCGTCTTGTTTATCTCACGCGCACTTATTCCTCCGTAATTCACAAGGTACAGATACTTGTCCGTGTAGGCAACGTCTCCTAAGAAAGTGGCATCTTTCTTTTCGCTCACCAAGGCGTCCAGGTCTGTGACTTTGTTTTCCGGAACGAATTGGGTGGCATTGCCCGTATCAACGTCCAATAAGGAGAACATATTGAGGAAACGGCATGAAAAGCAAATCTTTCGTTTCGCGGGATGGAAGCACACGCCTCCCGGTGTATAAAGGAAGGGGACGGGATGTAACGGCTGGTCCGTTGCATAAATCACCTGGCCGGGTTTGTCCGAAGAATAGTCGAACCACTGGAAGCAGGCATTGTAGTCTTTTAAGCCGCTGATGCGTTCCGGCGCTCTCGACATCAGGAAGCGATTGTCTACTTTATAAACGACGTTCGAGCGGGCCATAATGACGTTTGCTGAGTCTGACTGGAACGGAAAGCGTTTTTCATATACAACCTTGTTCTGACTCAACGTTTGGGTCAGATTCATTATTGCCACATAGTTCGGATATGACTGTATCAGCAGTTTTATTTCACCGCCTTCTTTCCAGTATTGTGTGAAGCCATTCCACATCGCTACTTCTTCGGGGCCTCCTCCTTTCTGAAGGAATGCTCCGATGCGGGTAGTATCATTCAGACGGTAAACGTGAATCAGATTCTTATCTTTATGCTGAGCTATAAGCATAAAGCTGTCGATGGTCAGAATGTCTGTTGGCCATAGCGCATCATAGCATAATGTGTCGCTGACGAGGGAATACACCGGTACGGGCATCGTGTCGGATAATGAAGTTTGCACATGGCGGTAAAAAGCCGATTCTTGTTGGTGGCATGCTGTCATGCTCAGCATCAGTAATAGTACGATAAACTTAAGGGTTTTCATATTACCATTCGTTATTAGTTCTTATGCACTGTAAACATAGATTGGGACTATATGGGGTATAAGGTTGACGGCTTTCAACAGCTCCACATTCCAACTTTCCTCCAGGGGTACTTGATTGCCCCGAACAAGTTGCATAATAGTAAGGACCATGGATTTCGGAGAATTGCTCTTCTGTATAGCAATATTTATCTACCCATTCTATACAATCACTTCCGTATTCCCAATAAGCTAATGCTTCAATATTCGCTTTCACAATATCAGGCATTTCTGCTTTTTGCTGTGAGGTTGTATACGCGTTATAACTTAAAAATAAGGCTAAAAAAGCAACAATACTGAATTTGATTTTTTTCATACTATTATTATTGGGGTTATTACTTCGCAAATCTAAGCAAACTATTTGAGAAAGACAAACTGTTTCGACTGACCAAAACTGACAATACTCATTATCAGGTAGTTGCGTGCAGAATCGTGGTGTTCTTGTAACATTCTTATAACGTTCTTGTAATGTTCTTTGGTGCATAAGGATATGTTACATAGAACTTTTAAATATGTTACATGGGGCGTCTTTTGCGGTTTTGGGTAAAAGCACTGCCGAAACTTTTGTTTTGACAAGTTTCTTGGTGAAGTTTCACCGGAAGTCTCTCTTATTGAGTACTTTATGGTGAAAGATACTTCAAGAGGCTGTGTCGAAATATAAGTCTCTGAAACTCTCCTCCTTCTGGAAGGTTGTTCTCCCCCGATAACGGGGGAGGTAAGAGGGGGTGAGTACCCGAAGGGGGAGGTGGTAGGTGAAAACATAAAGTGTTGATATACAGAATGTCGGAATACCTACCACCCCGTCCGTTGGACCCCCCTCCTTCTGGAAGGAGGGGAGTCAGATACCGTTGCTTAGTTTTGATACACCCTCTTTTTCTTCATTCTTCATTCCTCATTCTTCATTCTTCATTTTTCACCCCCTCATCCTTCACTCCTCATTAATTCGTACCACCGTTATGCTGACGGTTGTAAGTGTTGGCTGTTACGCTAACCTTGCCATAGCTCTTACCCGATACAGTAGTCGAACCGGCAGCAATCGAAGTCGTTTCTACAGCCTGCTTACCGCTCAGTGTCAGGGCAGTACCTATCGGCAGAGTTACGTTGATCTCATACGAACCGTTCACAGTCTTTACAGTCGAACCCGCCATCTGCTGTGCCAGGATTTCTGCCAGATAAGCACCCAGCAAGTTGCTGTGCTGTCCGATTTCCGATCCCATCTTGTACGTATAAGTAGCTGTACCTACGCTCATTTCGCTTGCACCATACAGGTTGTCATACTCAGCCTGTGCAAAGCTGATTGCTTCAGTCGATGCGTTCTGGTTCAGTGTAGCGTTGATAAACAGCGAGTAAGTCGTAAATGCATCTACCGTGAACACCACCTTTTCACCTTCTTCCGTAACTTCAGCCTCTACCCAGCTTCCGTTTACTTCCTTCATCGGCTTGATCTGAGCTATAACGTCGTCAGTCAGGTCGAAAGTCAGTTTGATAGGAGCCTTCAGCACCGCATTCGGATTGCTGCAACTGATGTTGATACCCATCAGCATGAAGTCCTTGGTAGTAGCAGCCTTTGTAGCCACATAGTCCGTGCTGTATACCGGTGTTACGATGATTTCCTCACCCTCCTCTACAGCAGCAGCCGGAACAACGGTTACAGTTGTCACCTGAGCCTCTTCGTTGTTCTCCAGAGTTTCTGTTACTACTTCCACGCTGGTCTCTTCCGTCTGGCTTACGCTGACAGTTGTAGCCTCGTTAGACAGTCTGGTGTTCCATGCAGCAGTTTCGCCATCAGCCACCGTCACGCTACCGCTCATGGTCTGCTTGCCGTCCGCAATTGCTTGCATGGTGTACGTACCGTTTTTCACTCCTTCCAGCTTATACTCGCCGTTAGCGTCCGTCATGGCGGTCAGCATATCGCTACCCATCAGTGCGCTAACTCTAGCACCTTCAATCGGTTTGCCGCCTATGGTGGTAACCATACCACTTATGTTAGCCTTAGCCAGTTCTACCGTTGGCGGAGTCACGTTGCTGTAATCCGGATCATCGTCACTGCATGAGGTCATACCGAACGTCAGTGCCATTCCCAGGAGTGCCAGCACTCCAAAATTCATAAACTTTTTCATTGTCTGTTTTTGTTTTTAATGAATTGATTAATAAATAAATTGATAAATATTTGTATTTGATATATTGAGATGTCTGTTGATAAAGCCTCCTCTTCCAAACGGGCCAAAGGAAGATACTGCTCTCTTTCTGCCATGTTGAGCGGAGCGAAACATCTTTTTCAATCGATAATCAGCACTATAAAAACATTTCATTTTTCATTCTTTTATAGCAACTGTATCTGAAAGCAGATGCCTCCCGAGAAATACTTCCCGTTTTGCATACTTCCCTGTAGCAGCAGATGTTTCCACAACACGCAGTCTATTCCCACGTTGATGTCATTGCCCGTATATTCAGCTATAGCACGCCAATTCCTGGCAAATGCCGGCCGGTACGTGATGCCTCCCACTAGTCCGTTCCATTTGTGGTTATACTCCCGTTTGAACTTTCTGTATGACGCATGCACCCCCCATTCACCTGCTTTCAACTGAAAATGTTTGGTAGCCGCTACGTAAAAGTTGCAGAAGTACTGACTTTTTCCATCCCCATTGGTAGGTGTCTCCTCTCCTTGTTTCGTCCCTTCTCCTGCTAAAGTACCTATAGGATCGTTGGCACCAATAGCAATGGCCGGCCACCATTTTCCTTCCTTCAGTGGCCGTACTTTGATGGAGAAGTATCTGTCCTGATAGTAATACCTTGTCTCGCCTCCTTCCACTATGTTTGCCTGGCTGTCTCTTCTCCAGTTTTTCTGTAGTGTACAGGTATAAGCCAGCTCTATCCACGAAAAAGGGGTGATACTTAGGTAATAGTCGGCCGTATGATACTTCCCTCCGAAGTCGAAGGCATCCGGCGTAAACTCTCTGTTCAGGAAGTGTGCACCGATCCGTGCCGTTCCTGTTTCGTTCATCTCTGCCGATGGCGTATGTATCAGTCCGCTGATACCCGTATATTGCTGGGCTGTTGCCGATATGCCTTGCGTCAGCAGACACAGGCACATCACTATTCTATATATATGTATCTTTTTCACAATCGTTATTTTAAGGAGTTAAGAAGTTAAGGAGTTAAAGAAGTTAGAGCCAATACATTGACTACTCTCAACGCTAAACTCCAAACTCTAAACTCTCAACCCTCAACCTTATTCACCACAGATTACGCAGATTATCACCGATTCAATCCGCTCCTCTTCCCCCTTCTCCTTGGGAGAGGGGCCGGGGGTGAGGCCCTAAGGCTGAGGCTTCCCCCATCTCATTTTTTCATTCTCAAACCATCCTTCTCTTTCGTTCTCCTCCGGATCCGTATTGTATGTCCGCATCGAGTAGGGGTCCCCCTGAATGTTGTACGTCAGTCGGAAGTTCGAAGCTGGTCGCACATTTACCTTCCGTGCTTTCCGTTTATAGGGTGGAATCATCATCACCACCTTAAATCCTCCGTTCTCTTTCCCCTTGTCGCTGTACTGCGCATACACGCCCACGGTGCAGTGCCTGAAGTGTCGCATACATTCGCCTATCACCCCATAGTCCTCCAGCAGAAACCGTCCGCCTCTCAGTCTGAACTCTGTGTTGCAGTTCTCCAGAAACATCCTGGTTCCCAGCGTACCGGTCAGTCTTCCTATCCGGCTGCATTCCCAGTCTTTCGCCATCGAGCAGTAGCCCGTGTATCCCAGCTGTCCGTCCAGTGCCAGCCATCTGTTTATGGGGAACATCCATTTCATGTCCAGTCCGTACCGTTCCTGTCCGAACAGTCCGGCACTCAGCTTCACAAACTGTCTGCCCCACACCATTTCTTTCGACAGCACCGCCATGTTCAGCCTCACCTTCTTGTAGCGTTCGCCATAGTCATTTATCATGGGCACAATTCCCTGCAGGGCTATTTGCCAATGATCCTTCATCTGCAGCTTCACGCCCGGTGTCAGGTTTATCAGCAGGTCATACAGCCGGTTGTTGTAGTGTATGTTCCGGTAGTTCAGATCCACCCCGGCAAACACATCCACCCGCCATTTCTGCTCCTCTCCGGTTTGTGCCGACAGTTTCAGGCAGCATACGCATACCAGCAGCCATCCTGCCAGATATTTCAAATTCACTCTCTTCACAGTCTATCAGTCTTAAAAACAATTACTTGATTAGTTGACAAGTTAACAAGTTGACGAGTTGACAAGTAAACAAGTTAGCAAGTTAACGAGTTGACAACTGACATAGTGCATACGTGTGTATAGAGACGCAAAATTGTGCGTCTCTACTGTAGCAGATTAGCTTCGCTCACTTTTTATTTGAACACCAAGGAATTCTTCATTCCTCATTCCTCATTCTTCATTTTTTAATAATTCTCCTCATACTGCTCCGCAATATGCTTCCACGTATACTCCTTTTCCGCAATCCGTCTCATGGCGCTTCCGTCCAGTTCCGGTCTTTCCAGCAGTTTTTTTAGTTCCTCGCTGTTCCCGAAGTAGTACGCCTTTCCCTGCGTTGTTTCCCGGTTGTACACCACGTCGTATGCCAGTATCGGCCGACCGAAGAACATCGCCTCCACCAGCGACGGGTTCGTGCCGCCCGCACTGTGTCCGTGTACGTACAGTGCCGCGTTCGCTCTCAGTGTGTACAGCACGTCCAGGTCATAGTTCGCATTCATCATCACGATGTTCCCGGCCCCGGCATACCGTTGTTTCAGCTCCTGTCCGTAGTGGCTTCGGTCCCAGTTCCCTATGAACACCAGCTTTCTGTCCGTCTGTGCAAAAGCCTCCAGCGTGATGTGGCAATTGTTTTCCGGCTCGATGCGGCACACCGATATGGCGTAACCGTTCCGTTCCAGTCCGTATCCTCTCAGAATCTCCGTTTGCTTCTTTTCTTCCACCTGTCTCATGGCATGATCCCCGCCGTAAGCTATCAGCACCGACTTCCGTCCGTACGTTTCCGTCACGTAGTCCTGTATGCCCTTGTTGTCCGCTATCACCACGTCGGCATAGCGCACCGCCATCGCTTCGCTCGTCCGCAGAAACCATTTCGCAAATCCGTTCCATTTGTCCCTTCTGTGCTCCAGTCCGTCGATGTTTATTACCAATCGCTTGCGGAACAGTAGTCTGAACACCGGCAGAAAGATACATCCCGATACGCCCAGCACCACCACCGTGTCATATCCTCTCACACATTTCATCATCGACAGTATGTCGTACGGCGTGCTCTGCATCCCGTTGGCATGAAACATCGGCACGTACACCAGCTTCACGCCCTTGTACGTTTCCCGTCGTTCCTCATAGTCCTTGCCGCTGCAGAACACCGTGTATTCCACTTCCTCGCTGCAATTCTCACCGATAATGTTCTCCACCAGTGTTTCAAAGCCACCATACTTGGCAGGTACGCCCTGCGTACCCACAATTGCTACTCGTTTCATTCCGTTTTCAGTCTATTTACTATATTCAGCATTTCAAAATACGCTCCATGCTTTCCAGCATGCTCTTTTCTTTGTATTTCTCGGCATGGTGCAGAGCCTGTTCTGCCATACCCATGTACAGCTCCCGGTTCTCCAGCAAAGCCCCGATCTGTTTTTCTATCTTATCCAGCTCTTGCACATCCGTCTTATATCCGTTCACGCCGTCTTCCACTATTTCTGCTATGCCGCCCACGGTCGGCACAATCACCGGCAGTCCGGCCGACATGGCTTCGATGGCAGTCAGACCAAAAGTTTCGATGGCCATATTTTTATTGGTCAGGTTCAGCACCACCGAAGCCCGGTTGTAGAAGGGTGCCACGTCCTTCTGTCTGGCGTGTACCGTCAGGTTCTCTGGTTGCGTCATCCCGCTTTCCTTCCAGTATGCATCGATGTTTTCCTGCGTCTCGTTCAGCACCAGTTCAAAGGCATAGTCCTTCATTCTTCCGGCCAGCTCTACGAATTCTTGGGTTCCCTTATACCGTTTCAGCGATCCCAGCATCAGCACCCTTTTCAGTCCGAATGCCTCCTGCGGGTTCGGCTTCAGTCGGGCAGTAAAGGCTTCCGGTGCCGCATTCGGCACCACGTACACGCCCTTTTCTCTTTTCAGGAACGACCGTTGATATGCCGACACACAGACAATCTCCGATGCCAGCCCCTGCATTGCTCTTGCCAATATCCGATAAAACGCTCCTTTAGCCGATGCATTCTCGTGATAGTGATACACCACCCGTTTTCCCATCAGCCTGCCCGCCAGTGCTGCTCCTACAGGCAGGATTGTATTGATGTAGAACACCGTCTCCCGGCTCAGCAGATAGCGGAAAGAAAGCAGAAACACATACAGCTGTACCCAGCTATATCGCAGTATTGTTACCACTCCGTTGTCCGAGAAACGGTACGTATACCTGCTCATCCGTACCCCTTTTCGTCCATCCAGGTCGCTCAGTGCTCCTTCTCCGTTCGAGGTGACTATCTCTACACTCCACTCTCCACGCTCAACCCTCAACTCTCTACTCTCCAATAATCCTCCCAGTACCAACCGTAATACTTTGGGACTGCCGCTAAAGTCGTTGAAAAGGTGAAAACAAACTATCTTATTCATTATGTTTGTTTTTGTAATTATTTATCGCTATATCATAGCAATTTAACAAAATTTTCTCTCTTTCCTCCCATGTAAATTTTTTGGCACATTCTAAAACTCCATAGGCTAATTCTTCAAATCGTTTAGGATGTTCTAGTAAAGAGTCTATTTCTTTAGCTAAATCATTGACACATTGCTCATAATTGTGTATTGGAATTCGTATTCCACAATGCTCACATATTGTGTCGTGCATTCCGCAATGATCAAAACTTATTGTAGGAACGCCATAACTCATAGCTTCCCAAATAGTAGTAGGATTACCTTCTTTTGCACTAGTTATGATATGGACGTGTGCATTATTGAAAAGCTCTACGGCTTTCTGTCTGGGTAATTGGCCATGCCAATTGATTAAAGATTGAAGTTGATGTTTCTTTGCAAATGCTTCTAATACATGCCGTTCTGGACCATCTCCAACAATATCTACGGTTATTTTTTCTTTGTGCTTAACTAGTATTAATGCTTCTAAAAGAATGTTCACAGTTTTACCTGCTACTAAACTTCCAATGCTAATTATATGATAATTTGTATAATTCCTAAATTTTGAAGTGTTGAGTTTGATTTTAGTGCTTATTGAATTTTCAGGTAAATAGATACTATCTTTATTAAATTTAGTCTTGAAAATCTTTTGGTTTTCTGATGTAGCAGTTAATAATAGGTCTGTTTTCGTTAATGTCTTTTTTAAGCGCAAAAGATATTTTAGTTGTAATTCATTTGCGAAATTACGGAAAGCAAATTTACTTTTTGCAAGTATAGGCGATTTTGACAGTAATATGCAAGATGCTTTATTAGCTCCACCGATTGGTCCCCACATATATGGTAAATCAAGTTTCCACAAATATCCAGGTTCTCGATAACCTATAGGACCAACAAAATGTATCAAATCAAACTTTTCATTTTGTATTAATTTTTTTGACATGTTATATACTTGTTTTTGCCATGTTTGATAGGCAAAATAAAAGGTGTAATTTAGAAAGTTGTGACGATTACACCAATTTAAGGTATTAGTCAATTTATTAGGTTTTACACAAATTAAAGTAACATTTGGTAGACCTTTCGATTTCGCAAATTCTTCCATTTCATCACAATCACCTAAATGTTCACCTGAAACGCCATATAGTACAGTTAACTTATTGTACTTTGACATACGTATTACATAGTTCCAAGCTACGGAATACTCAGAACCTTTTGTTGGAGATAGCTGATATGCTAAAACTAAAATATGTTTCATCTTATTTCCCTAATAATACCAAATTGTATGCTCTAAATTTATCTGAGATTGTCCAATTTGTAGTTACGAATATTGTAAGACGGATAATGCATAACATTATTCGATTGTAGTAATATTTAAAACCTCGAAGATGCTTTTTAAAATAATAGTTATAACTTGTTTGTGCCATTATAAATCGTTTAAGTGAAAGTCCATTATTTTCAAAACTACCTCCTTCCAGATGGATGATACGAGGTCCCGGAATTATTTTCCTCAATAAACCTCGTTGAGCAATGCGATATTGCAAATCCGTCTCTTCATAATACATAAATATATTCTTGTCAAATCCATTCAATTCCTCAAAAATCCGTTTCTCAATAAATAAGTCTGCACCAGTAATATAGTCCACTTCTTTTTCAGTAGCAATATCTTCTTTTGTAGGTTGTCGATATTTTCCCAATAAGTAACAGATTTCGTTTTTAGCACATGGGAAAAATCCGAAAGAGTTGTTGGGTTTTCCATCCTTGTCCAACAACCAACTTCCTAATGTCCCGATTCCCTCATATTGGTGACTTTCAGCATAGTCAAAGAATATGCGGATGGCATTGTTGAGCAATAGTGTGTCGGAGTTCAGAAGAAACAGATATTTTCCTGTGGCATACTTTGCTCCCAAGTTATTGGCTCTACCGAAGCCCAAATTTTCTCCACTATTAATCCATTTTACACTTGGATAGCGTTCTTTGATGTATTCTTCTGAGTCGTCTATGGATGCATTGTCCACTACGATTACTTCGTATGCTACATCTTTTGTCTTTTCAAACACTGTTGTCAGACAGTCTGCTAAAAGCTGTTTGGTGTTATAATTCACTATGATTATTGAGACATCCATTTTCTTTCTGTATTTGGAAATATCTTACAGCTGTAAACATCATCATTGCCCCCCAGTTGATAGGAACATTTGCCAATGTTGCCATACCTAAGCCTAACCATAAAAGAGTTTCAATTGAAAATATTTTTCGAATCATGCTTGTGTATACAATTATTTGTAAAATCAAAAAAACAAGGAATCCATAATCTGCAATGTTTCCAATCATTACAATGTTGCTAAATAGTCCTTTGCTGAGCCCATAATCCACACCGTGTCCAAACCACCCTTCGAATGACGTTAAATCCAGCCTAGTCAAAGTGTTGACTATCGGTATAATTCGGGCGGCCGCACTTCCGTCGGCTTGTGCTACTGCTTTATTGTCCAATGTTAAGAATGCGAGGAAGGAATCTCTTGCCCTTTGCAGCGGTACAAATTCTATATACATAATGGCAAAATAGGCAACAGTGATTAGTAAGATTGCCGATAAATAGTATCGTGGTCGGATAAAATAACATAAAAGAATCCCTAACCCAATAAATGCGGATCCGCTTCCCATTGAGAGCATACACCATAGAAATCCTAATGTCGGCCATTTTGATTCGGCAAAGATCTCTTTTGCTGACAATTTTCGACCATAATCCAATTCTATTATTCTGATTAACGATAGCATGGCAAACGAAAGAATGATTGCAGCCGAAGATGGCTCATATGTCAATGAATTAGCCCCGATTCCTCGGTCTAAAAATTGAACTAAATTAATAAGTGGAAAGGTGCGGACACCAACAATGATGAAGCATTGCTGTACGATGAGTACAATTGTATAAGCAAGAATTAATTTTTCAAGGAGACGGCGGTAATAGCTTTTTGTAAAAACGTGTTCAGATACCACTAAGTTATAAAAAGCTAAAAACGTTGCAATGAATGTCGCCATAAATATAATGGTACTCCACCGTAGGGATGCCGGATGCATTATAGCTGCTATAATAACTGTAATATAATATGTCAGAAACAACAGCATTGTTTTTCCTACTTTGGGAGAGTATATCAGTATTATAAAGGGACATAATGCGGAAACTGCCAATTTTAAATAGCTAATGCTATCCCTGCTTTCAAGTGGGATGTATTGTATGCAAAAGAATACCAATATAAAACTGGCAATATTGCGTGGAGTGATATATGATAACAATGGTTTCATTTATTATTTGCCTAACGTAAATTTAGCGTATTTATTGACTAGCAAAACCAGTAAATATTGGACAGGAAGGGACGCAAAAAAACAGAAGAGTGTAACGTTTCCATCAAATGGTCGACCCAAGCCTTTTTCAATGAAAATGGTAAACAGAACAAGAACAATTGAATAGTGTGTTACCATTAAATTCAATGAATTGATTCCCCAATAATTTAAGAATGTTAAAATTTTCCAAGACTGTATATATTTTATTAACAATATCCACCCTAAAGGGCCAAAAAGAGGTGCAAATAAACTCCAACATGGACTTAAGAATGACGGAAGGTTATTTGCCGTTATAAATGCGAATATGCAACAAAGAATTCCTGATATTGCTAATCTCAAATTATTGGATGCAAGAATATTTCCTTTGAGACAAATATACGTATAATAGCCAAAGGCTATACCTACCCATGCTTCAAGTATATTGCGAATGGTTCGGAAGGGGGCATCAATAATGCGATAGATAGTTTCTGTTTGCCCTCCAAAAATTTGTCCATAAAAATATTGATAGAAAATACTAAGAGCAAGCGCCAGAATTATTAGCCTAGCGTTTTTGTTGGATTTAAGCCAATACCAGATAATTTCACCTCCGAATAATGCTGGAAGAAACCAGAGTGTTCCTATACCTCGAAGAGTGATTGTTTTATATATTTCAGTCCCGATATACCGAATGTCATAGTAGCCGAATCCTAAAAGGATGAAATCGAATACAAGGATAATCGCTGTCCACCATAAATAGGGGATTCCCAATTGCTTCCAGCGTTTTTTGATAAGTTCCTTGAGACTGCGGTTTGATGGATGCATGGCTGAAACCCATCCTGATGTAACATAAAAAGTCGTAATCATAAACGATCCGACAAACACATTAACTTCATTAGGAAAAACGTTATGGACATAATGAAGTAATGTGATACAAAGGATGGACAACCCTTTAACTATATCAATATAACGTTCTCTCATAACTGAGATTACTTGAGTTTTCGGATAATTGTGACTATTTTCTCGGCCTGTTTTTCTCCAAGAGTTGCTTTTAATTTCTTTTTAAACGCATCCCAAAGTTGTAGTTTTTTTGAGGGTTTGATACCCCACGCTGCATTAAATCTATGAATGCAGTAGGTTTCTGGATTTTCACGGTAGCTATTGGCTATTTTGTTTTCACTGCTGTAGCTTTTCTCCATGTCGTATTTAATCGGGGAAAAATAATGTGCGGGACATACCATGATGGAATCGTCTATCAGTTGTGCTTTTGTCGGGAGCGTTTGTGGAAAGTGGAGATATGTCTTGCATAATACATCTTTCACAATGACAGGCGCCGTAATATTTAAGTTTACCCCTCCTTTTTCATCCATAGAGAAGTGTTTGTCGTGATAGAATTCCATTGCTTTCCGGCACCATTCTGTTCCAGGTTCTCCTCCGAATATGGCAGCTTCTACGGCTTCTGTTGCTGCCTCAAATCCGATAAAGGTTTTGTTGGTAAGCAGATCATTGAACGATTTTACCATTTCAACATCCGAGTCCAGATAGATACCTCCTTCGGTATACACTGCATACAAGCGTATATAGTCGGCAGCAAAAGCATATTTTTGGGCTTCAAACGCTTCCTTTACCCATGATACCGAATTGATGTCAAATCGTTTGGTGTCCCAAAGAATGATTTCATAGTCGGGAAGCACTTTTTTCCAAGTGTCAATACAATATTGAATCAGCGGTGGAAATTCGTCACCACTCAGCCAGCAGAAGTGAATTTTTTTCGGAATCATTGTTGTAGAATTATTGATTTAAAAACTTTCTCTAATTAAATTGGTTGTAATATTTTTTTGGTAATATTTTATAATAGCGGTATGAATCAGCTACAGTACCGATTTTTTCATATCCTTTGATGTAAAATGCACATTTAATTTCAGGATAGGGGCTGTGGGTTAATGCTATCTTATTCTGATAGCTTAAATTATCGAATCGGAGTAGATCATCATAAGTACATTTATCAGTTTCTACCAAAATGAAAAATTTTTTATTTTTGTTGATGCGCGCAACCCTTCTTTTCCATGCATCAACGCCATCTTGAAATGTTTTATAGTGGATGAAGTTTATGTGTATTTTGTTGTTGAGTAACCCTTCTGGCCATTCTTTTGTACCTGAAATATTTTGAGATTCCATATTAATACTATATTTCTCCAAATGTTCGATATATTCGATAAAATTAGCAGAAGGAATCATTAGATTAACAGTCGGGATCACTAGTGTCTCTTAAGATATGTTAATCGGATCCGAAATCAAAAGTCAACTGGC
>OMDF01000405.1_pt1 | contig 26085 bp, 19 predicted proteins | sample 1673631 | NCBI WGS metagenome assembly OMDF01 (sample SAMEA103958117, study PRJEB25191) | human gut metagenome | biome: human-associated habitat [ENVO:00009003]; feature: intestine environment [ENVO:2100002]; material: feces | place: Germany | collected 2013/2015 | reverse complement strand
TTACGTTTACTGTGAAGGGGCTTGCAAAGGGTACTACTTATTCTTTCAGAATAAAATCGTTCAGAAAGACGGGAAGTACAACTGAGTTCAGCGAGTATGCAAGCGTTAAGGTTAAAACGGCTGAGTAAGTTTTAAATATCAAAGCCCACCGCTATGGGATTTTCTGTGGCGGTGGGCTGTGTATATGATAAAAAGTGCTTTATTGTGCGGTTTGGGAGGCTTAAAAAGGTGGCTTTTGATAATTTCAAAAATTTTTTCGAAAACCCCTTGATTTTTGTAAATTTATATGTTAGAATAAGCAACGGGTAAACGATTACACGAACGGCGATAAAACGTTGCGGATTGTGATAAGTTATGATAAGCTGTGATAAATCAAGGCAGGCTGAAATGGGTCGTGAAAAGCTGTGATAAATCAAAGCAGGCTGTGACAGGTTGCGATGAGCTGTGAAGGCTGTGACGGGTTGCAAAAAACATAGCAAGTTACAAATTATGCAATAACCGTTTGTGAAGCGGTGCGGTGTGCAAAGCGCCGTGAGCAAAGGGTCGTTTAGCGAGAAGCAGCGGTGGAATACCCGTATGGAAAGTAAATTTTGGCGGAAGTGTGACCGCCGTTTTGAAAGGAAAGGTATAATCTATGAAGTATTCAGACGGTTTCTGGATGAACAAGTCGGGCTACGACGTAAACTATGCAACTCAGATCTATGAGGTAAAGGCTACAGACAACTCGATAACCGTATATGCCACTAACCAGTGGATCGGTAACAGAGGAATGACGCTTGGCGGTCCTGTCCTTGAGATCACCTTTACATCTACGCTTGCCGATTCAATCAAGGTTACGATTGAGCATTACAAGGGTGCTGTAAAGAAGGGTCCGGACTTCACATTATATGAGGATGCAAACTTCAAGCCTGTTATAAACGAGAAGGACGAGTACTGGGAGCTTGTTTCGAACAAGACTTCGGTAAGAATCGGCAAGGCAGGCGGAGCGTGGGATATAAAATACTTCTATGACGGAAAGCTGCTCACAAAGGAAGGCTGGAGAACAACTTCTTATATCGAAGAACAGCCCTGGCTCACAGACTACCGTATGGAAGGCACAAAGGCGGAGCGTTTCTACGCACACGCATCTACAGACGAGCCTGCAAGAATCAGAGAGATGCTCAACATCTCCGTAGGCGAGAACATCTACGGCTTCGGTGAGAAGTTCTCTACATTCGTAAAGAACGGTCAGACGGTAGAAGTATGGAACAACGACGGCGGTACCTGCTCTGAGCAGACATACAAGTCGATCCCCTTCTATGTATCATCGAGAAACTACGGCGTATTTGTAAATCACCCCGAGAACGTTACATTTGAAGTAGCAAGCGAAACGGTTTCAAAGGTTGCTTTCTCCGTTCAGGGCGAGAGAATGGAATACTTCGTAATGGGCGGTAAGACAATCGCAGACGTACTCGGCGTTTACACAACGCTGACAGGTAAGCCTGCACTTCCTCCTGCATATACATTCGGTCTGTGGCTGACAACATCATTCACTACAAACTATGACGAGGAAACAGTTTCGTTCTTCATAGACGAAATGGCAAGACGTGATATTCCTCTGGAGGTATTCCACTTCGACTGCTTCTGGATGAAGGAATTCAACTGGTGCGACTTCACATGGGATAAGAGAATGTTCCCCGATCCCAAGGCTATGCTCGCACGTCTTAAGGAAAAGAAAATTGAAATCTGCGTATGGATTAACCCCTATATCGCTCAGCAGTCATCCTTATTTGACGAGGGCGTAAAGAACGGCTACTTCATCAAGAAGACGGACGGCGGTGTGTTCCAGTGCGATATGTGGCAGCCCGGTATGGCTATCGTTGACTTTACGAATCCTGAGGCTTGCAAGTGGTACAAGGCAAAGCTGAGAACACTGTGCGAGATGGGTGTTGACGCATTCAAGACGGACTTCGGTGAGAGAATACCCACAGCCGATGTTGTATACAGCGACGGCTCCGATCCTTACAGAATGCACAACTACTACACATATCTCTACAACAAGTGTGTATTTGAGGTGCTTGAGGAATTCTACGGCAAGGATAAGGCTTGTCTGTTCGCACGTTCTGCTACGGTCGGCGGTCAGCAGTTCCCTGTACACTGGGGCGGCGACTGCTTCAGCCAGTACGAATCAATGGCTGAAACACTCCGTGGAGGACTTTCACTCTGCTTATCAGGCTTCGGCTACTTCAGCCACGATATTTCGGGCTTTGAGGCTACAGGCTCACCCGACTTATACAAGAGATGGTCTGCATTCGGCCTTATGTCTTCACATTCAAGACTTCACGGCAACAGCTCATACAGAGTACCGTGGAACTTTGACGAAGAAGCGTGCGACGTTCTGCGTCACTTCACAAAGCTCAAGGGTCGCCTGATGCCGTATCTGTTCGCTAACGCAGTAAAGGCTCACGAAAAGGGCGTTCCTATGATGAGAGCTATGGTTATGGAATACAGCGACGATCCTGCCTGCTTACCTCTTGACAGACAGTATATGTTCGGTGATAACCTGCTTATCGCTCCCGTATTCAACGAGGAGGGTACCGCTCAGTTCTATCTGCCTCGCGGCAAGTGGACCGATATTCAGACAGGAGAAGTTCTTGAGGGCGGTAACTGGTATGACAAGAAGTACGACTACTTCTCAATGGGTATGTATGCTAAGCCCAACAGCATAATCGCTTACGGTAACTTTGAGCGTAACTTCGCATATGACTATGTAGAGGGTGCTAAGCTTGTTATCTATCAGCTTGAGGACGGCAAGAACACTCAGTGCAAGATCTACGATAAGGACGCTAAGCTTGAGCTTACTGTTATGGCTGAGAGAAACGGTGATACAATCACTGTTACACATACAGCTACAGACAAGCACTTCACAGTTGAAAGCGCAGAGGGTCTTAATGTAGTTATAAGCAAGTAATTATAACGGAATATAAAGGAACGGTCGGCAGATGCCGGCCGTTTCAGTTTGCAGAAAAAGGGTCTGTGGTATAGCCCGTTTTCTATAGATTGAAGCACAGCAACGTATAACTCTATGGTTGCTGTGCTTATTTTTATAACCCGATACATTGCGGAATATTATCCGCATTTTTCCGCTGTTCAATCCGGACAATTCAGAAATAATACAAAACCGTGTAAATCTGTTCTGCTGATGAAGCACCTGTGCCGCAGTTTCCCTGAAAAATTCAGATTTATATATGTTTTGCAAGCTCTGCGGAAAGTTGCTTAAACAGCTTTTTGTTTTCGTCGGTCATCTGTCTGTAATTCATTATCAGTTCTCTTTCTTCAAAAGTGTAATCACGGTTGCCTTCCGTACCAAACAAGTAATCTACCGACACCCCAAGCTTATCAGCTATTTTTTTTACAAGTTCAAAATCTGGCTGACGTGTATTTCTGATATATCCGTTCAGTGTTGTCGGCGCTATATTCAACTGTCTTGCAAATTCTCTTTGCGAAATTTCCCTGTCATCAAGTATACTTTTAAGGCAATCTCCAAAATTCATGTCATCACCTTCCCTTTCTAATAATACCCGATATTCATGTAGAAATTATACAACAGCAATTCAGATTATTTATCAAAAATTCACAAAACGCAAATATATCTGTTGACTTGTACGCATTTTGAGTATATAATTTGATTGTCGAAAAAAGTAGCGCTATATGCTTTTTAATGTTTAAACGACCGTTTATAAGACAAGAAACAGATGTAAATTAAGCAGATAATGCTTAAAATAATATTAAAAAGGTGAGTTATATGAACAACAAAGGAAAACTGATTTTATCAACGAAATCTTCGTTCGCTGTCCGCAAGGCAGTAATCGGAGTATGTGGACTGATTTTCATTATAATGGCAATCATTATGATGGTCAATTACAAAGGAATTAAATCCGCATTCGGTGGTGGAAGCACAGGTGAAATAATAACCATCGCTGCAATTCTGTTCTTCATACTGTATCCGCTGATAATGTTTGTGACGCTGTGTCTTAAAAGTAAATCGTACTGTGAGGTATACGAAAATTACATAGTCGGAAAAACATTGTCGCTTCAGGAATTCGAAATACCTATGAACGAAGTCATCAACGTGGCGGAAGAAAGAATGACTCTTGTTATATATTCTCAGTATACAAATTACAAGGTTATGGCAAATGTCAACCGTGCAGATGCACTGAAGGAAATACGCCAGAGAATCGGAAAATAAAAGACAGCTACAACAACATTGAATAATACGGAACGGTCGGCAGATGCCGGCCGTTTTGCTTTTCTTGACAGGAAGAAACGATTAAATCTTTTGCCTGATATACTTCTGCTATATCGTTCAGTTCTGGCTATGATAGAAAGCTACCGATAGTTCTTTTTGCGAGATAGCACTTCCGGAGCATTCATTTAAAGGCAAGGGTGTTGGCGATTTTCGAGGGATAGTGCGGTTTTGGAAGGGTTGGTGCGAGCAAGGGGTTATCGTTCTTTTACAATGGTCGTGGGGATAGATAGGTTCGGTGCAACGGGAGGCAATCCCTCCGTCTTGGCGGCAGAAGAGTTTGTAGCATAAAAAGGGCGGTCATATCGCAAGTAAAACGCAACAAAGCAACAGTTTGTGCCTTGCCGTCAATCCACCTCCCTTTGACAAGGGAGGCAAGAACGTGGTGCGAGGCAAGGGATAGTGTGTTTTTTTGAAGGGTAAATGTCAGTGCAGGTGTACAGATATACTTACGAAAATATTAATGCCTTGTCGGTACAGAAAATGTTTTAGCAGTGTTTATGATATATTTCACAGTGCAGTTATAATAACAATCTGTTTTTGCAAAATGACGGTACAGTGGTTCTGCCGTCATTTTGCATAATCGGAATGTAAAATTGCAAGAAAATATTCTGCAAGTTTCATTTGAAAAACTTGCAGAAATGTATTGACAACACCGCAAACCCGTGATATAATTACAACTGTAGTCAAAACAGCTGCAGGCAATTAACGAAACAAAGCTGTTTCAGATGGCGGTAAATTTGAAGCAAACGTTTCATTTTACTGCAAATACTCCTTGAATTTACGGTTAATTTACAAAATACCGCAGATTTGCAGGTCGATTCATCTGTTGCCTGCTGTTTTTGTCCCCAAAAATGAAATTATCGGATTCAAAACGTCCAAAAAACGTTCAGAAACAAACAGACACCGAACAGGAGTGAGCTTATGCTGAAAAAAGAAGGTCAGGTCAGAATCCCCGCCGGTTGTGCTATCTCAGGCTTTATAAGCAGGGACGGCAACAGAATATGCGGTGACAAGATAGTAAAGTCTATATCTTATATGCACGACAGATCAAACGGTCTGGGCGGCGGATTTGCAGGATACGGAATCTATCCGGAGTACAAGGATCAGTACGCATTCCATATTTTCTACGATTCAAACGAGGCAAGGGTGGAAACCGAGCGTTTTCTTGACAAGCATTTTGACGTGGTGAACCTTTCCCGTATCCCCACGAGAAAGCACCCGAATATTACAAACGAGCCGCTGATATGGAGATATTTCGTGAATCCCCTGCCGACAAAGCTCACCGAAAGTCAGCTTGACGAAAGAGAGTTTGTCGCTCAGTGCGTTATCAACATAAACGACAAGATAAACGGTTCATACGTTTTCTCAAGCGGTAAGAATATGGGCGTATTCAAGGCGGTAGGATACCCTGAGGATGTCGGAAAGTTCTACAGACTTGAGGAATACGCAGGATATGCCTGGACAGCGCACGGCAGATACCCTACGAACACTCCGGGCTGGTGGGGCGGCGCTCATCCGTTTGCACTGCTTGATTATACCATTGTACATAACGGTGAGATTTCTTCCTACGACGCAAACAGAAGATATATTGAAATGTACGGTTACAAATGCAACCTGCTTACAGATACAGAGGTAATCACATATATAATAGACTTCCTCAACAGAAAACAGAAGCTGTGTCTTGAAGATATAGCGAAGATAATCGCCGCTCCTTTCTGGAGCGAGATAGACTCGGATAAATACAGCGAGAGCGAAAGACAGAAGCTGAAATACTTCAGAAACGTATTCTCAAGCCTGCTGATAACAGGACCGTTCTCGATAATTCTCGGCTTTGACGGTGGCCTTATGGCACTCAACGACAGACTTAAGCTGCGTTCAATGGTTGCCGCAGAAAAGGGCGATATGGTTTACCTTGCGAGCGAGGAATGTGCGATAAGAGCCATCTGCCCCGTTGTTGACCGTATCTGGTCACCGAGAGGCGGAGAGCCTATCATCGTCAAGCTGAACGAAAAGAAGTAAGAAAGGGAGCGGTAACAGTGGCACTTAATTATTTTCAGCCTTTATTTGATGTTATAAGAGATAAGGACCGTTGCATAAAATGTCAGGCGTGTGCAAGACAGTGTTCAAACGAGGTACACAGATATGACGCAGATCTTGATATGATGATCTCGGACAGCCAGCAGTGCGTTGACTGCCAGAGATGCGTATGTATCTGTCCTACGGGCGCATTGAAGATAGTAGATAACCCCAATAAGTTCAGGAACAACTCCAACTGGAGCCAGCAGATAATGACGGAGGTCTACAAGCAGGCGGAAACGGGCGGCGTTCTTCTTTCGGCAATGGGTAACCCGAAGGAATATCCCGTTTACTGGGACAAGATACTGCTCAACGCTTCTCAGGTAACGAATCCGCCTATCGACCCTCTGCGTGAGCCTATGGAAACAAAGGTATTCCTCGGAAAGAAGCCGAAGAACGTTTCTTTCAACGAGGATGGCAGTGTAAAGACGGAAACGACACCTACGCTTGAGCTTTCGACACCTATCATGTTCTCGGCTATGTCATACGGCTCTATCAGCCGTAATGCTCACGAGAGCCTCGCAAGAGCGGCTACGGAGCTTGGCATATTCTACAACACGGGCGAGGGCGGTCTGCACAAGGACTTCTATCAGTACGGCCCCAATACTATAGTACAGGTCGCATCGGGACGTTTCGGCGTATTCAAGGATTATCTTGAAACGGGTGCGGCAATAGAAATCAAGATGGGTCAGGGTGCAAAGCCCGGTATCGGCGGACATCTCCCCGGTGCAAAGATTCTTGAGGACGTTTCAAGAACAAGAATGATCCCTATGGGAACGGACGCTATCTCCCCTGCTCCCCACCACGATATATATTCGATAGAGGACTTACGTCAGCTTGTTCTTTCACTGAAAGAGGCTACAGAGTACAAAAAGCCCGTCATCGTAAAGATCGCCGCAGTTCATAACGTTGCCGCTATCGCTTCGGGTATTGCACGCTCGGGTGCGGACATTATCGCAATAGACGGTTACAGAGGCGGTACGGGTGCGGCTCCCACAAGAATAAGAGATAATGTAGGTATCCCGATCGAGCTTGCACTCGCAAGCGTTGACCAGCGTCTGCGTGACGAGGGTATCAGAAACGAGGTCTCTGTAGTAGTCGCAGGCTCTATCCGTTCAAGCTCGGACGTGGTAAAGGCTATCGCACTCGGTGCGGACGCTTGTTATATCGGCACTGCCGCTCTGCTGGCGCTCGGCTGTCACCTTTGCAGAAGCTGTCAGACAGGCAAGTGCAACTGGGGTATCGCAACACAGCGTCCTGACCTTGTAAAGCGTCTTAACCCCAACATCGGTTATCAGCGTCTTGTAAATCTTGTTCATGCGTGGGATCACGAGATCAAGGAAATGATGGGCGGTATGGGTATCAACTCCGTAGAGGCTCTCAAGGGCAACAGACTTATGCTCAGAGGTATCGGCCTTAACGAAAAAGAGCTTGAGATACTCGGCATACAGCACGCAGGTCAGTGATAAAGGAGAAGTAAAATGAAAAGAGTTTACGTTAACGAGGACTGGTGCCTTGCGTGCCATCTGTGCGAATATTACTGTGCCGCCGCAAACAGCGGAGCCGAAAATATGATAAAGGCTTTTGCAAACGGCAAAAAGCCGATACCGAGAATAAAGGTCGAGGAAGGCAGCGGAATAAATTTTGCCGTGCAGTGCCGTCACTGTGAAACTCCTCTTTGCGTAAAGAGCTGTATAACAGGCGCTTTATCGCAGAAGGACGGCGTTATTTCGTGTGACGAGAGCCGTTGTGTAGGCTGCTACACCTGCGTGCTTGCCTGTCCTTACGGCTGTATCGTAACAAGCGAGGATTCAAAGGTCATACAGAAATGCGACCTTTGCATGAAGAACAACAACGGCGAGCCTGCTTGTGTAAAGGGCTGTCCGAACAAGGCTATCGTCCTTGAGGAAAGATAAGGAGGAGCGAAATGAAAAAGTATGTTATCATAGGAAACTCCGCCGCCGCAATAGGTGCGGTACAGGGAATACGCTCGGTTGACAGGGACGGCAGTATAACGATAATCACGGACGAGGCATATCACACATATTCAAGGCCGCTTATAAGCTACTGGCTTGAGGGCAAGGTTGCCGATGACAAGATATACTACAGAGAGTCTGATTTCTACGAGAAGAACAATGTAAAGGTCATCTTCTCGGTGCGTGCCGAGAAAATCGAAAACGGCTGTGTGGTACTTGACAACGGAGAGAAAGTACAGTATGATAAGTTATTGGTAGCAACGGGTTCAAAACCGTTTGTTCCTCCGATGAAGGACATTGATAAAGTCGAGGACAAGTTCACATTCATGACGTGGGACAGTGCAAAGGCTATCCGTGAAAAAGTCACAGCCGGCACAAAGGTACTTATAATAGGTGCAGGTCTTATCGGTCTTAAATGTGCGGAGGCACTTCATCATCTGAATGCCGATATTACTGTAGTTGACCTTGCGGACAGGATACTCCCGAGTATTCTTGATGTCCGTGCAGGCGAGATAATGCAGAAGCATATCGAGGATAAAGGAACAAAATTTATCCTCGGCACAAGCGTTGAGCAGTTCTCAAAAAACAGTGCGAAGCTGACAAACGGCGAAACGGTGGATTTTGATATTCTTGTAATAGCTGTCGGCGTAAGGCCTAACACAGAGCTTGTAAGCGATGCGGGCGGCAAGGTTGAAAAGGGTATAATAACCGACCTTCACCAGCAGACAACGATTGACAACGTTTATGCCGCAGGCGACTGCACAGTAAGCCACGATTGTTCGTCAAATACCGACAGGATACTCGCACTTCTGCCTAACGCATTTATGCAGGGCGAGGTCGCAGGTAAAAATATGGCAGGCGAGGAAACGCTTTATCTGAACGCTATACCGATGAATGCCATAGGCTTCTACGGTCTGCATATCATAACAGCCGGAAGCTATGACGGCGATGAGGACATTACCGAGGACGCAGACAAGGAAATCTACAAGAAGCTGGTATTCAAGGACGGTCTGCTGAAAGGCTTCATACTTATGGGCGACGTAGCAAGAGCAGGTATCTATACCTCTATGATAAAGGAGCAGATACCGCTTACCGAGGTAGATCTCGATCTTCTCAGGGATAAGCCGCAGATGATGATGTTCGGCAAGGCAAGACGTGAAGAAAAGCTCGCAGGCAAAAAGCACTGATGATGTCCTTAATGTCTGCAATAACGGAGGATAAGCCATGACAGTATTAAATGCTAACGAAATAGGTTATTACGACCTTAATAAAAAGATAGTCGAATGTGACGACAACGATATAACGATAACCGACGCTATGGGACAGCGTTATATCGGCTGCGGTGTTGCGGGCAAGACGATAACGGTTGAGGGAACTCCCGGAAACGCTCTGGGCGCATATCTTGACGGAAGCACTATCATAGTACACGGCAACGGTCAGGACGCTATCGGCGACACAATGAACAACGGCGAGATATTCATCCACGGAAACTGCGGTGATACGACAGGATATGCGATGCGTTCGGGCAAGATATTCGTAAAGGGCAACGCAGGCTACCGTGTAGGAATACATATGAAGGAATATCACGAATTCTATCCGAAAATAATCATCGGCGGCAAGGTCGGAGATTTTCTGGGCGAATATCAGGCAGGCGGAATAATAATCGTTCTCGGCATAGGCTGTGACGGCAAAGCGCCGATAGGCTCGTTCTGCGGAACGGGAATGCACGGCGGTCATATGTATATAAGAAGCGACGAAGCGCCTAAGGGTCTTCCCGTACAGGTTTCGTGCGAGGTCGCAGACGACAGTGACAAGGCCGATATAAGAGAATATGTCGATGAATTCGCAAAGAATTTCGGATATAACACAAACGAGCTGTTAAAGGGCAGATTCTACAAGCTGTCACCGAATACAGCAAGCCCGTACAAGCAGCTTTACACGCATAACTGACAACAGACGAAAATAGATATAGATAAAGCGGCTTCGCTATCGTAATACACAGCGGTACGGGGAGCTTCAATACCACGAAAGAGGGTGTCGGAATGAATGTACTTATAGCAGGCAAAACAAGCGAGATCTGCGACAGCATAGCAGGACTTCTGATCGAGCTTGACTGCGACAACATCTCGACTTTCACAAGCGGCGCTATCGTAAGAGGCGTAGACATATCAAGGTTTGACAGTGTCATCATCTCCACTCCCCTTTCGGACGAATTCGGGCTTGATCTTGTCGCAGATATAGCAAAAGACGCAAAAAACGGCATAGTGGTGCTTGCCAAGCACGAGATCGCCGACGAGGTGCAGAAAAAGATACGGTTTACCGGTGCATTCGTTCTCCCAAGACCCTTCAACAAGGCTATGCTTATACAGACAATAAAGCTTGCCGAGGTGGCTCATATCGGAATGGCAAAGCTGGAGGAGGAAAACCGCCAGCTGTCACAGCAGTTATCGGATATGAAGATAGTAAACCGTGCAAAGTCAATGCTTATGCAGTATCTGAATCTGACGGAGGAACAGGCGCACAGGCATATTCAAAAGCAGGCAATGGATCTGAGAAAGACGCAAAGAGCCGTTGCGGAGGATATATTAAAGACGTATCAGAACACGAAGGAAGAAGAATAAACAGCGAACGCAGGGTGTATGCTCTGCGTTCTTTGATTTTCAAAGCGGTTATCTGCGGCAGACAGGGGCGACAGGCATGGGCGGCAGATACTTTGGTAAGTTCCAGTAATGCAATATTTATCCATTAAAAAATCAGCCATATATTTACATTTAGCTTTTTACTCACTTTTCACAATTTTGTTACAAAAGGCTCACAAACGGCTTTACTACGGCAAATGGCGATAAAAAGCGGATTTGTGCGGATTTTATTCGATACTGTTATATAGATAATTATATACCGATATTCCTAAAATATATTTTACAATTACGACTCAGTGTGTTAAAATAATAACGAACAAAAGAAAGAAGTCCTGTAACACAAATACATAACGCAGGGCGTACGATGATAACAGCTAAATATAGATTAATAACGGCTATAAGCCGAACAGGAGGAATTTCACATGAGATTTACATTACCAAGAGATGTTTATCACGGCAAGGGCGCACTTGAGGCATTAAAGAGCTTTAAGGGCAAGAAGGCAATGATCGTCGTTGGCGGCGGTTCGATGAAGCGTTTCGGCTTCTTACAGAAGGCTGAGGCTTATCTTAAGGAAGCAGGCATGGAGGTTGAGCTCTTTGAGAATGTAGAACCCGATCCTTCTGTTGAAACAGTTATGAAGGGTGCAGACGCAATGCTCAAGTTCCAGCCCGACTGGATCGTAGCAATAGGCGGCGGTTCTCCTATCGACGCAGCTAAGGCTATGTGGATAAAGTACGAGTACCCCGACTGCACATTTGAAGATATGTGTAAGGTATTCGGTATTCCCGAACTCAGAAAGAAAGCTCACTTCTGCGCTATTTCTTCTACATCGGGTACAGCTACTGAAGTTACCGCATTCTCAATCATCACAGACTACCACAAGGGCATCAAGTATCCTATCGCTGACTTCGAGATTACTCCCGATGTTGCTATCGTTGATCCCGACCTTGCAGAAACAATGCCTCAGAAGCTCGTAGCACATACAGGTATGGACGCTATGACACACGCTATTGAAGCATACGTTTCAACAGCTAACTGCGACTTTACAGATCCTCTTGCACTTCACGCAATCAAGATGATCCAGAACGACCTCGTTGGTTCTTACAACGGCGATATGGCTAAGCGTGATGCAATGCACAACGCACAGTGCCTCGCAGGTATGGCATTCTCGAATGCTCTGCTCGGTATCGTTCACTCAATGGCTCACAAGACAGGTGCCGCATTTGCTGATTACGGCGCACACATCATACACGGTGCCGCAAACGCTATGTATCTTCCTAAGGTTATCGCATTCAACGCAAAGGACGAAACAGCTAAGAAGCGTTACGGCGTAATCGCTGACTTTATGGGTCTTGGCGGTGCAAATGACGACGAAAAGGTAAAGCTCCTCATCGCTTATCTGCGTAAGATGAATGACGAACTGAAGATTCCTCACTGCATCAAGAACTACGGCGCAGACAGCTATCCTACAGAAAACGGTTTCGTTCCCGAAAACGTATTCCTGGAGAGATTACCTGAGATCGCTAAGAATGCTATCGCAGACGCTTGCACAGGTTCTAACCCTCGTATTCCTACACAGGAAGAGATGGAGAAGCTGCTTAAGTGCTGCTACTACGATACAGAAGTTGATTTCTGATATCGTAGCTATAAAAATTGATTTCATCTATTTATATAGCCTCTGAATTATAACCCAAAGGAAAGCCCCTTGTACCACCCCCTAAGGTACAAGGGGCTTTTCCGTGGCGGGCGGCAGTGTGCCGCTTCAAATTCGCCGCTGACAATTCGCCTTGCGGCAGTGTGCCGCTTCAAATTCGCCTTGCGGCAATGTGCCGCTTCAAATTCGCCGTTCTGACGGTTGGCGGATTGCGTAAGTTGCGTTACCGGCGGATAGCAATGTATGCTTCAGATTTACTTTTTGTGATGAAATTTGCCCGTCATTAAAGGACATTCCCCACGATACATACACCTTCATTTCAAGATTTTTCACATTTCTTTCATCGCCCGTTATTATATGATTCATAAAAAAGGGGTATACTATAGTCACAGTCAGAGGAAAGGATTCCGACGACCGAAATCAGCCGATAGGTTTCGGCTTGAAAAATATCGTGCCGACAAGCACGGTTAACATAACAGGAGCCGGCAAGACGGCAAAAGCCGTCCTATACACGCTCCGCCTAAGTACAACGAAAGTTTTCATATATACCTCTCTATTATTCAAGCAAAACCGCTCTGTGATGCAGGGCGGTTTTTGCTTGTAGAAAAAGTCTATTTTTTATAAAATAGAGCAAATTCTCCATCCCTAACCCCAAACCCCTTCCCGAGGGGAAGGGGCTATTTTGCTGGGGCTACCGCCCCTAGACCCTGTCGGGGGCTACGCCCCTGCGACCCCATTTCAATATTTACAAGAGGTTTATCGACAGACTGTAACCGCTCTGTGACGCAGGGCGGTTTTTGCTATTACGCAAAGCCGACAGTTAATATTGTAAATTTTACACAAACGCACTACAAAATTTCTCAGAAAAATTATAAAAAAGTTTTCAAAAAGGCTAAAGTTCAGAAAAACAAGTGCCGATATAATAAATGTAAGGGTCACAGAACCCTGTGCGGAGGCGGAGATAACTTCCGCAGTGTTTTGCAAAACAAACACCAAATGACTTTAGCTTAGCGCAAAGCAAGGTCACACTAACAAAAAACAAGTCCCTATAAGGGCAACGACTTCCGAAAAGGATTTCGGGAGTACATTCAAGGAGGAAAACAAAATGGCAGGTATGGTAGTACAGCATAACTTAAATGCGATCAATGCTAACAACAAGATGAACATCAACGTTTCAGGTACAAAGAAGGCAACTGAGAAGTTATCTTCAGGTTATCAGATCAACCGTGCAGGCGATAACGCTGCAGGTCTGGCTATATCTGAAAAGATGCGTTCACAGATCCGTGGTCTTTCACAGGCTACAAAGAATGCCAACGACGGTATCTCTCTTATCCAGACAGCTGAAGGCGGCTTAAACGAAACTCACTCAATTCTTCAGAGAATGAGAGAGCTTGCAGCTCAGTCAGCTAACGGTACATACCAGGATGATACAGACCGTGAAGCTATCCAGCTCGAAGTTGACGCACTCAAGAGCGAAATCGACAGAATCGCTTCTTCTACAGAGTACAACGGCATGAAGCTCCTCGATGGTTCACTCGGCGGCTCAAAGGCTGTTACAGAATTCGGTGCTAAGTATGGTATTGTAGATACTGTATCAGCAGATTTAGCAGGTTCAATCCTCACTTCTAATGTTGCAGGTGCTAAGGTTACTATAGCTTTAGATGCAACAAAGGGCGGCGAAGCTGCTACATGGGCAGCTGACGGTAAGGAACTCGTTCTTAACCTCGTTGAGAATGAAACTTATTCTCAGGACGATATTGATAAGTTAATCGCTAATGCTGACAGCCGCAAGGCAGACGGTATTGTTGCTGACTTATCTCTCAAGCTCAAGAACGGCGTTATGAGTGCAACAACAGCCGGATCGACAGATGAAACAGTTGCAGGTGTACGTGCTTCTGCAGACGCTAAGGATATTCCTGCAGATCTTCTTACTTCTGCAATTTCCGGTTTTGGCGATCAGATTGCTATAAAATCAAACAGCTATGGTGCAGATACTCGTAAGATCAGTATCGTAACAGATGCACAGGCCGGCAAGGAAAATGTTACAACAACTAAAGCTGATACAGCAGGTGCTAAGGACGGCGAGTTTGTAATTCACCTCTCAACAGGTAAGGAATATACAGAACGTGACATTCAGGATCTGTTAAAGGCTGAAGGTCTTGACTATTCTATCGCTATTACAGATAAGAATGCACCCGATGGTGACGTTTCTGTTAAGTTTGACGTTAAAACCGATGATGCTACTAAGTATCAGTTTACAATGGCAAACGGTGCCGGTATCGGTAAGGAGGAAGTTGCTACAACAGGCAAGGGTCTTACATTCCAGATCGGTGCTAACGGCGTTGAGGACCAGAGAGTTACTCTGAACGTTAACGATATGTCATCTACTGCTATAGGCGTTGCTAATGCTGACGTTTCTACTCAGGACGCTGCAAACAAGGCTATCGAAATGGTAGACACTGCTGTTAAGACAGTATCTATGCAGAGAGCAGGTCTTGGTGCTCTTCAGAACAGACTTGAGTACACAGTTAACAACCTGACAACAACAAACGAGAACCTGACAGCAGCTGAATCTCAGATCAGAGATACAGATATGGCTACAGAGATGATCAACTACACTAAGAATAACATTCTTCAGCAGGCATCTCAGGCTATGCTCGCTCAGGCTAACCAGCAGCCTCAGGCTATTCTCCAGTTACTCCAGTAATCTGAGAACAGCGTGAGTTTCAGGGCTTAATATTTATAAATTAATGACTTGATGAGTTCGCCCCCGTGAAAACGGGGGCGGATTTTATTTTTGCGGGAAGTGGGGCTGTCGCCCTCACCAAGCAAGGACGCTTGTAGTCAGTCGCACACAGTCGCTATGCAAGGAAGCATAAAGACAGCCACACAAAGCCGTTGCACGATGCAACGGCACAAATGGCTGTCAATGCACAGACGCAGCGACACCAACGACCGACAACCCACATTGGGGCTACGCCCCAAACCCCACTTAATGAAATACTGATGAGTTCGCCCCCGTGAAAACGGGGGCGGATTTTATTTTTGCGGTAAGTGGGGCTGTCGAACTCACAACACGAAAAGCGAGTGGGATAGTGCGGGTTTTTGAGGGTTGGGTGTGGGGCAAAGGTTAGTGTGACAATCCCTCCGGTAATCGCCCGAATTTTTTCGGGCGACAGCACCTCGCCTTTGACAAGGGACGGGCATGGATGCCCGAAGTTGAACGCCCGAAGTTTTGCAGGACGCAAAACAAACAGAGCGTTCATAAGGCAAGGGTGTTGGCGATTTTCGAGGGATAGTGTGGGTTTGGGAGGGTTGGTAAAGCAGTATCACCTTTAGTTCCCTTGCCAAAGTGAACTTCTATTGCAGTGCAAAGCACTGACCAATTATTAAGAAATCGCTGCATCGAGTACCGCCTTCCCACAAAAGCCCCGCAAATAAGATTTTTAACAAGCCTATTCCTCCCACCACATCGCAAATTCTCATTTCCGCTATTGTAATTTCACTCGGATTGGTGTATAATAAATAATGTATATTTATATACTGAAATTTCTATCGGAAGGAATGTAAAAAACATGACTATCACAAAGGATTCAATAATCGGCGATATTTTAGACGCATACGGAGAGGTAACAGCCCCCTTCTTTCTTGAAATGGGTATGCACTGCTTAGGCTGCCCTGCGTCAAGAGGTGAAACTGTGGCACAGGCGTGCGATGTTCACGGTGTTGATGCGGACGAACTGGTTAAGAAGCTGAACGAGGCTGTCGGCAACTGATGCACGAGCCGATACTCTCGCCAAGACTTGCGGCGGCGGCAGGAATGGTGCGTAAAGGCGGAGAAATTTGCGATGTCGGTACGGACCACGCCCTGCTCCCCTGCAGGCTCTATCTTGACGGTGAAAGAAAGCTCACGGCGGCGGATATAAACGAAGGTCCTTTGCTTTCGGCAAAACAAACGGTAATGCACTACATAGGAAAAGAAGATGCTGTACGTCTTGTTCTGTCGGACGGACTTGACAAAATAGATTATGCCGACGATGTGATAATCGCAGGTATGGGCGGCGAACTTATAGCAAGGATAGTTCTCGGTTGCCGTTTCTTAAGCCGTGATACACATTTTATCCTCCAGCCTATGACAAAGGCTGAGATATTAAGAAAAGAACTGTACAAAAACGGCTTTTATATAGAAAAAGAACTTACCGCAAGGGAAAACGACAGAAATTACGTTATTATGTCGGTGTACTATGACGGCGAGAGCCGTGAGATAACCGACGCTTTTGCATATTCCGGAAAGGTAACGGACAAGGAGTATCTGAGCTTGGTGTGCCGTAAGCTAAGACATGCAGGAGAATGCTGCTCATCGTCCGATACGGCAAAAAGCGAGAAGCTGTGCAATACCGCACAGGAAATAGAAAATATAATAACAACATTATGATTTTTTGGGGTGAAGGTTATGAAAGTAAGCGCTATCTACGAGTTTCTGAATGAATACGCACCGTTTTCGGTGCAGGATAAGTTTGACAACAGCGGATTTCTTGTCGGCGACATGAATGCCACAGTTAAGGGTATATGCCTTTGCCTTGACATAACCAACGATGTGATAAAAGAGGCGGTGGCGAACAAAGCCAATCTTATAATATCGCATCACCCTGTTATTTTCGATCCGCTGAAAAGCGTTACGGAGGGTATGCCGGTTTATGAGCTTATAAAGAATAAGCTGAACGCTGTATGCGTTCATACCAATGCGGATATGACCAAAAACGGCGTTACCGATATTATGCTCGACCTGCTCGAATTTGAGCGCTCCGACAAGATACTTGAACCTGTTATGCCCGATGGAACAGGCTACGGTAAAATATGCGAACTGCCTATTGCCACTCACGCCAAGGCTCTTGCCGAGTGTTGTAAGAAAGCGTTTGACTGCACGGTGGTACGCTATACCGAAACCGACAGACCGATAAAGCGTGTAGCCGTCTGTTCCGGTGCAGGCGGAAGCACATTGCCGCTTGCCGCTTTCGCAGGCTGTGACGCTCTTATAACGGGCGATATAAAGCACGATGTGTGGATAGACGCTGTCAACAGGGATTTCTGCCTTATTGACGCAGGTCACTTCCACACGGAAAATATACTTTGCAATTATCTTTGCGGTGTTCTTAGCCGCAAATTCCACAATACACAGATATTTGTCGCACAGAGCAGTAAAGACCCCTGCTCATATATAATTTAACGTGTGACGGAAAGGACTGCCGATGTCACTTGACGGCACTTTTCTTCACTGCGTGGTATCTGAAATGCTGTCGGCAGGGCTTGTCGGCGGAAGAATAGACAAGATCTATCAGCCCTCCCGTGAGGAGATAATTATTTCGATACGCAGTGCAGGAAAGCACAATAAGATACTGATAAGCTCAAATTCAATGTCGGCACGGGTGTGTATGACAGAGCGTGCGGCGGAAAATCCGTCCGCCCCTCCTATGTTCTGTATGCTTCTCAGAAAGCACCTCAGCGGAGGAAAGCTGCTCGATATAACGCAGGACGGACTTGAGCGTATAATAAACTTTGATTTTGAGTGCATGAACGAAATAGGCGATATGGTAGTAAACCGCCTTACCGCCGAAATAATGGGCAGGCACAGCAATATAATACTTATGGCAAAAAAGGACGGCGTGTACCGTGTTACCGACAGCATAAAGCGTATCACGGACGATGTTTCCTCGGTAAGACGTATACTTCCGAATATCGTATACGAAACACCGCCGAGAGATCTGACCCGTGTAAACTTCCTTATTTGTTCGGACAGCGAGTTTATAAACGCTGTAAAACAGGGCGAGGGAAAACGGCTGTCAAAGCACCTGACCGCCTGTCTTGAGGGCATATCCCCCGTATTTGCGAGGGAGTGCGCTTATTATTCGTGCAGGGATACCGATTTTGCGGTTGACGATATGACGGATGATAACTATGACCGCCTGCTGTTTTTTATAAAACGTGCAAGAGAATATGTTACAGATAAAAACGGTTTTACGATTCTGCGTGACCTGAACGGCGCATACAAGGATTTCTGCTTTATGCCGATAGAGCAATACGGCACGCAGATGCTTGTATCCCACGCAGACGGCGCAAACGCACTTCTGGATATATTCTACGGCAGTAAAGCAGAAAACGAACGTATGAAACAGCGTTCAAGGGATTTGCTGAAAATGCTGATGAACACCTATGAGCGAATAGCAAGAAAGCTGGAGCTTCAGAAGGGCGAGCTTGCACAGTGCGGAGAAAGGGAGGTATTCCGAGTCCGTGGCGATGTTGTAAGTGCGAACATATACCGTATGGAAAAAGGTATGACCGAGCTTACCGCCGAGGATTACAGCACGGGCGAAACCGTGACCGTTCCGCTCGACGTAAGGCTTACCCCCTCGCAGAACGCCCAGAAATACTATGCGGAATACAAGAAGCTCGAAAAAGCCGAAAAAATGCTTACAAAGCTGATAGCAGACGGCGAAAACGAGCTTATATATATCGACAGCGTATTCGATGCCGCATCCCGTGCCACCTCTAATGCGGAGATAAGCGAGATAAAGCAGGAATTAGCGGCAAACGGCTATATCCACACGAATACCGTCAATAAAAAGACACAGGTAAAACCGAAACCTCCTATGCACTTTGTGACCGATGACGGTTACGATGTGTATATAGGCAGGAACAACATACAGAATGACAAGCTGACCGTAAAAACCGCCGAGCCGGACGATATGTGGCTTCATACGAAGAATATAGCAGGCTCGCACGTCATAATAAAGGCGAAGAACGGCGAAATATCGGACAATGCCATTCTGCAGGCGGCAAGCCTTGCGGCATACTGCTCAAAGGCGCAGAACAGCACAAAAGTGCCTGTTGACTACACACGGATAAGATTTGTGAAGAAGCCCAACGGCGCAAAGCCGGGTATGGTGATATTCACAAACAATTACACGGTGCTTGTAGACCCCGATGAACAGCTATTCGCAAGGGTAGAGGCATGAAAATAATCGGGTAATCAAAGAAAGGATAAAAATCAAATGAAGAAAGAACTCGCAAAGACCTATTCTCCTAAGGATTTTGAGGACAGGCTTTATCACGAATGGGAGGAAAAGAAGTACTTCCACGCAGAAATAGACCCCAAGAAGAAGCCCTATACGATAGTTATTCCCCCTCCGAACATAACCGGACAGCTTCATATGGGACACGCTCTTGACAACACATTACAGGATATTCTTATCCGCTATAAGAGAATGCAGGGCTACAGCGCACTGTGGCTGCCCGGCACAGACCACGCCTCTATCGCTACAGAGGCAAAGATAGTAAACGCTATGAAGGAAGAGGGTCTTACCAAGGACGATGTAGGCAGAGATGGCTTCCTTGAGCGTGCGTGGGAATGGAAAAAGGTTTACGGCGGACGTATCGTTCAGCAGTTAAAGAAGCTCGGCTCGTCTTGCGACTGGGACAGAGAACGCTTCACTCTTGACGAGGGCTGTTCAAAGGCTGTACAGAAGGTATTCATCGACCTTTACAACAAGGGTCTTATCTATCACGGCGAAAGAATTATCAACTGGTGTCCGAACTGTAAGACATCAATTTCCGATATTGAATGCGAATATGAAGAGCAGGACAGCTTCTTCTGGCATATCAATTATCCTCTTTCTGACGGAAGCGGCAGTGTAGAGATTGCTACAACACGTCCCGAAACACTGCTCGGTGACAGCGCTTTAGCTGTTAACCCCGATGACGAAAGATACAAGAGCATAGTAGGCAAGACAGTAAAGCTCCCTCTTACCGACAGAGAGATTCCCGTTATTGCCGATGAATATGTTGATATGAAATTCGGTACAGGCGTAGTTAAGATTACACCTGCACACGACCCTAACGACTTTGAGGTAGGCAAGCGCCACAACTTACCGATAATCCATATGATGAACGACGATGCTACTATTATGGACGGTATCGGCGGCAAGTACGCAGGCATGGACAGATATGAAGCAAGAAAGGCTATGGTAGCCGACCTTGAAGCACAGGGCTTACTCGTAAAGGTCGAGCCTCATAAGCACAATGTAGGCTGCTGTCAGCGTTGCGGCACTACCGTTGAACCGAGAGCAAGCTATCAGTGGTTCGTATCTATGAAACAGCTTGCACAGCCCGCTATAGATGTAGTAAAGAGCGGTGAGCTGAGATATATCCCTCAGAGATTTGAAAACGGCTATCTTTACTGGATGGAAAATATCCGTGACTGGTGCATTTCACGTCAGCTGTGGTGGGGTCACAGAATACCTGCTTACTACTGCCAGAATAAAGAATGCGGACACACAGAGATCACTCTTGACGGTATAGACACCTGTCCCAAGTGCGGCGCACCTATGAAGCAGGACGAGGATACTCTTGACACCTGGTTCTCATCTGCATTATGGCCGTTCTCAACGCTCGGCTGGCCTGAAAAGACAGCAGATCTTGAGTATTTCTACCCTACAAATACGCTTGTTACAGGCTATGATATAATTCCGTTCTGGGTTGCAAGAATGATATTCAGCGGACTTGAGCATACAGGTCAGAAGCCGTTCAAGGATGTACTTATACACGGTCTTGTCCGTGACGAGCTGGGCAGAAAGATGAGTAAGTCGCTCGGCAACGGCGTAGATCCGCTTGAGGTCATCGATAAGTACGGTGCAGACGCACTGCGTCTTACTCTTGTTACAGGTAACGCCCCCGGTAACGATATGCGCTGGACAGAAACAAAGGTCACAAATTCCCGTAACTTTGCAAACAAGCTGTGGAATGCATCAAGATATATCCTTATGAATCTTCCTGAGGATATGCAGGGCGCAGTTCTCCCCGAAAATCTTCCTATCGAGGATAAGTGGATATTATCACTGTACAACGACCTTATAAAGAACGTTACGTCAAATCTCGACAGCTATGAGCTTGGTGTTGCGGTACAGAATCTGTTCGACTTTATCTGGGATGTTTATTGCGACTGGTATATCGAGCTTACGAAGCCCCGTATCGCAGAGGGCGGAGAAACAGCCCGTGCCGCTCAGAACGTACTGGTTTACGTTATGCAGGGCATTTTAAAGCTGTTACACCCCTTTATGCCGTTCATCACAGAAGAAATATGGCAGTCGATGCCTATAGTTGCCGATAAGGGCAACAATCCCGAAAGCATAATGATCTCGGCTTGGCCGGTATATGATGAAAAGCTTCACTTTGCGGCTGAACAGACAGACTTCACAAAGGTTGTAGATGCTATCCGTGCTATCCGTGTACAGCGCAACGAACTTAATGTACCGCCGTCTAAGAAGGTCACAATGTATATCGAAACAGCCGAAACGGCACTGTTCGAAGGCGCAAAGGCATTCTTCGAGCGTCTTGCAGGCGCAGGCGAGCTGACAGTATCCGAAAAGGCAGAAACAAGCGACGATATGGTAACAATCGTTACCGCAAACGCAAGAGTATTTATGCCTATGGGCGAGCTTGTTGACAAGGAAAAGGAACTTGCAAGACTTGAAAAGGAGCGCAAGGCGGCTCAGAAGGACATCGACTTCCTTTCCGGCAAGCTGAGCAATCAGGGCTTCCTGTCAAAAGCACCCGCACAGCAGATTGAAAACGAGCGTGTAAAGCTTGCTAAGGCACAGGAAAAGATGGAAAAGATAATGCTTTCTATCGAGAAGATGAAGTAATAAGCCGATTATGGCTTTCACATTTCCCCCGGTTTTTATGACCGGGGGATTTTGTGTATTCGGTAACAATGCACAAAGGTTCAAAATATTTGTGTGAAAAGTATACAAATTTGTATTTTAGGAATTGAAAATATGAGCTTAGGTATGTTATTATCAGATTAAGGAAACTCTGTCGACGGAATAACTGATTAAAATACGAATGCGAGGTAATATTTATGGCACTATCTAAACGTTTAATTTCTGCTTTAATTGCTTTCTCAATGTCGGCTACAATTGCAACAACGGCATTTGCACAAACAGATAATAGCATTACACTGAATGAAGAACAAAATCAACTACAAACGGTTGAACCGTCACAGGAGGAAAAGATTTCTATTGAGTACGCAAACATTCCTGAACAACTTGATGTTGTAGAACTTAAAGCACAAGGTTTCTCAGCAAGAGTCAAAAGCGAAGAAACCGATTTAAGTGATATAGTTCTTGAAAAAAATGACGGTACAAGAGCACTCTATATTTTCGATTCTCCTGTTAAGTATATATCAGATGACGGTGATGTCGTTGATAAATCAAACAAAGTCATAAAAAAAGGCAATGTGTTTAAAAGTGAAAGTAATGATATAGAGGTCACACTTCCGTTTTCGCTCTCGTCAGGAATAGCAGTGGATGGCGAAGAACTAAATTTGTCAATGCGACCTATCAGTAATAACAATTTAGTAAGAGTTTTGTCAGTGGGCAAAAAATCCGGCGAAGAAAGTGTAAAGTATGAAGATGTATTTGATGAATATACTGATATTGAATATACATATACTTACGATGGAGTAAAAGAAGATATTATTTTAGAAAAATACAATGGAACTAACAAATTCGATTTTGAGCTTTTAACTAACGGATTAGAGCTATGTGAAGATAAAGGAGTGCTTTTGCTCAAAGACAATAACGGAAATGTACAAGCTGTTATCGGTGAAATTGTTGTGTTTTCTGCTGATAATAAGAATAACACAATGGGAAAATACCAAATAATCGAGAAAGAAAAAAATAATTACTATGTGATTTCTGTAACTGTCGATAATGAGTATCTGAAGAGTGAAAAAACCAAATACCCGGTTACTATTGATCCGTCCATAAAATCAAATGTTGACAATAATGGTATTGAAGATATGCAGGTTTTTAAAGGAACAGACGGCAAAGGAGATACAGAAAAATCAGCCGGATTGTCAGGTGTGTCAAGAGTAGGCTGGAGTGACTGGGGTGCTTGTAGAACGCTTTTGAAGTTTAAACAAAAAAATGTGTTGACTAACCATAATATAAAAGCAAAAGGTCAGATAATTTCAGCAAGTATAGAAATGCGTGATCTTATGTGCCAAGGTGATGAAGTGCCGGTGTATTGCACTCAATTTGCAGGAAAAAGTTGGAATGAATCTGGTCAATATACATGGAATGCACTGAATGCTGAAAATACAGGCAAAGGCGGAAGTATGCTGCCGGTTTCGTATGCGAACGGAAAAAAGAAATCAGACACCAATCCTTCAACAGATACTATGTCACATTGGTTTAAATGGAACGTTTCCAATATTGTTAAGAATTGGGTTGGGAATACTTCAGATATAGAAAAAGGTATAGAATTTTACGCATTGCCGATGCTTGAGGGATCTTCTGTATATGCGTCATATATGAAGACGTTCGGTTCAGTTCAGGCTGATTCAAAATATCGACCATATTTTTATATAGAATACAACCAATTAAATGATTTTTCCGTAGCAATTAAATCTTCAGATGGCAGTAGTCCAAACAAAATTAAAGTGGATACAGCCAAAGATTTAGATGTTTCCATTTCTAATAGTACGATTTCATATTCTCAGTCGTGGAGGAGTAGTAATACATCGGTTGCAACTATTACACAGAGTGGAGTTATTACAGGAAAAAGGTACGGAAGTACGTTAATCACTTTAACTGTTACATCAAAGCAAGGGTATTCTAGGAGTGCGACAATTACGGTATTTGTATATGAAGCTAGAGCAAAAGTTAAAGTGTTATATGATAATGCCTATGTAAATAGGTTTGGTGGTTCATCGGAGGCTTACAAACGTGTCAGAAATATTACTAATAGTACTGTTAATAAGTATATAAATGATTTCGGCATTTTGCTTGAATTTACTTATAGTAACTATGAATCATACGCTGATAAATGCCCAAATTATGGAAATAATTATAATGGATATTGTAAATGTGGTGGAGAAAATGTGTGTACTACGCCAGATAATAAAGGCATCTATCACCATAAAAATATTAACCAAGTTATGATACATAATAAATACGAAGATACTATAAAGGAAATTGTAGACGATTATAATGAAAACAATTAATTTATTACATTGATTTTTACAGGTCATAAATTATGCAATGTAAAAGATTCAGAAATCCATAGAAAGGGCGGTCTTAATGGCATGGCGTTTGAAAAAGAAAGTATAGCTTTAGTAGCTTCTGGCGATATACTTGTTAATAACAATAACGATAAATCACTTGCATTTTCTCAAGAAGTTTTTGATTCGGTTCACGAAATCGGACATGTGTTCCGTACAAAAGATAATTGTACTCCTCCCAAAGGCGAAAGTAAATGTATTTATAGTGAAGAAAGAACTAGAAATTATTTATATTTTTGCAGTAAATGCAAAAATATAATAGAATTGAATCGTGAACGCTTTGATTATTGATAAAAAGGAGAATGAAACTATGAAAAAGTTTCCGGCAACAGTTATTTCTATGATATTATGTCTGACACTCCCTGCTTGTGCAAATTCCGAAACAAGCTCAAACGCGGAAAACGGTAATAACAACAATTCTTTTGAAAGCATAGTGAATGAAAGTGTGGCAAGCATCGGCGAAGAATCAAATGGGGATGATAGGGTTCGGACTGTGTGTTTTTATAATGACGAAAAGTATACGCAACCGCCCTATGATGATGCCTACAAGCAAATTCAGTGTGATGATTATGACAAGGCAATAAAAGATTTTCTTGATGAGTACTACACTAATCCCGACGGTAATGAAGAATACCGACAGGATTATCTCCCTGTGCCGGATGAATATGCACCTATAGTCAGCGTAATAGAAAAATCTGATGTGAAAAAGCAACTGAAAATAGAATATGCCTATATATGTGCATTGAGGACTTCTTATTATTACAGTGTTGATGGAAAAGGCGCGTTTATTGATTTTGCAAAAGAGAAAAACTGCGGATTTTCCAAAGACGATGCTTCACCGATTTATAAAGATAAGTTTGTAATACCTGAAAATCTTACCGAAAGCGTGACGGATCAGTTCGGTTATAGCGAAATCGGAAATATAGTGAACGGGTGTACAGTGACTTATGGGTTTGATAATTCGGAAAGGGTAACAACGGATGTCAATATTTATGTTGACGGTTATTATATCGGAATCGGACGAATGTTACAGTCTGATGCGAAGCTACCCGATTTTCTATTCGATGAAAAACAGCTCAGTGATTTTATAGATAATTTGAAATACGCCATTAATAATGAAATGGTAATTTACAGGTCGTAACTTGTACGACTTGTAAGCATATGGTATAAATAAAACACCGCCGTGATGAATTTACATCACGGCGGTGAGCTTTATTATATTGTATTCGATTTTGCTACAGCTTATTTATAATGTCTAAAAAGCATTATTGTTCAACTCCGACCGTTCCGCTATCCCTCAAAAATCCGCAACATTAATAAAGGTCGGAATTTG
>OMDF01000327.1_pt1 | contig 29422 bp, 29 predicted proteins | sample 1673631 | NCBI WGS metagenome assembly OMDF01 (sample SAMEA103958117, study PRJEB25191) | human gut metagenome | biome: human-associated habitat [ENVO:00009003]; feature: intestine environment [ENVO:2100002]; material: feces | place: Germany | collected 2013/2015 | reverse complement strand
CTTTGATATACTTGTTCTAAGATATGTAACAGGCATATTTCTGGTGGAAAGCGAATCTGTCGTAAGAGTCTTTGTAAGCTTTGCAAGCGCTCCGATATCACCTGCATGAAGCTCCTTCACTTCCTCCACCTTACTGCCTCTCATCACATAGAGCTTACCGATTTTTTCATCGCAGTCCCTGTGATAATTGTAAAGTACATCATCTGTCTTTAGTACACCCGAATTAACCTTGATCAGTGAATACTTACCGATGTACGGGTCAACTATAGACTTGAACACATAAGCGCTCTTTGATTTTGCAAAATCATAATCAGCATTATACACCTCATTTGTCTTGGTGTTAATACCGGTACAGCTTCTCTTCTCAGGACTTGGCAGGTATTTCACAATATCAGCCATAAGTGTATACATGCCTCTTGCGAGAATATTTGAGCACCGGTACAATAGAGCCCTCAAGCACGTTTGCACGAAGCGCAGCCCTGATTTCATCATCAGAAAACTCCTCTCCGCCGAAATATCTGTCCATGAACTCCTCACTTGTCTCAGCTACAGCTTCAACTAAAGCCTCACGACATATTCCCAGGTTCTCCTTTGAGTACTCAGGCACATCAAACTTATCCACGCCTCCGCTTTCATTCCATCTCTTTGCCCTCTGCTGGATGACATTGACATAGCCCACAAACTTCTCATTCTCTCTGATTGGCAGATGGAATGGAGCTATTTTCTTGCCGTAAAGCTCCTGCAGCTTTAGCACCACATCCTTGAAGCTTGCATTGTCGATATCCATGTCCGTCACGAAAATCATCCTAGGCAGCTTGTATTTCTCGCATATCTCCCATGCTCTTTTTGTGCCTGTCTGTATGCCTGCCTTGCCTGAAACCACGATGATTGCAGCATCTGCAGCCGATACAGCTTCTTCAACCTCTCCCACAAAATCAAAAAAACCAGGAGTATCGAGAATATTTATTTTAACGTCTTTCCACTGGCAGTAAGCAAGCGAAGTACCGAGTGAGATCTTTCTCTTTATCTCTTCGGGATCATAGTCGCAGACGCTGTTGCCGTCCGATACTCTGCCCATTCTCTCAATCTCGCCGCACTTGTAGAGCAGGCCTTCCGCTACGGATGTTTTACCGCTGCCGCCGTGTCCTGCGAGGGCTATGTTTCGTATGTTTTTGCAAGTGTAAGTTTTCATGGTTTTATCCTTTTATCCTTTCATCAAAAATTCGGATAAATACATTATATACGGATTTTGGAAAAATTACAAGGGATTTTTCGTGAAAAATGAAATACGGGTGTAGAAATGTCATTGTGAAAATTGTGCAGTTTGTACAACTGTATGCTTACGACCGATATTAAAACGTGTCGGGTAGGAAAAAAATTGCTTTAAACTGTTGACAAATGCGGAGATGTATGTTATCATACAACTGTACCAACATAGATAGTACAGTTAAGAAGAAAGGCGGTAAAGAATGTTTTCTTTAAGATTGCAGGGCGGCATTCCTTTGTCCGAGCAGCTTGAGGCGAGAATAGCCGAGCTGATAATCGGCGGTGAAATGGCTGAAAACGAAAAGCTGCCTGCTGTGCGTGAGGTCGCAAAGGCGCTTACTATCAATCCGAACACGGTGCAGAAAACCTACAGACAGCTCGAACAGCGGGGGCTTATATATTCGCTTCCCGGAAAGGGCAGTTATGTGGCTGAACGGTCGCAATATTCCTCTGCGGTGCTTGAAAAGGCAACGGAGGAGTTTCGCAAGGCTGTTGAGGACGGTGTGAAATCCGGCCTTACCAAAGAGATGATGACGGCGGTAATTGATAACGTTTTTAGCGAGGAGGAAAAATATGATAAACGTGGATAAAGTGACAAAGAAATTCGACAACTTCATCGCACTTGACGAGATGACGCTGAGCGTCAAAAGCGGAAGCGCCTACGGTCTGCTCGGCTCGAACGGTGCAGGAAAATCCACACTGCTGCGTATCCTTGCAGGAATATACAAGCAGGACAAAGGCAGTGTAACGATAGACGGCAATACGATCTATGACAATGTCGAAGTTAAGCAGAAGGTGTTCTATGTGAGCGATGATGTTGAGCAGTATGCAAACATGACACCGGAGGATATGAGAAAAATGTACGAGATATTCTATCCGACATTTTCAAACGAGAAGTTCGCAAGGCTTATGAAAGCTATAGATCTGCCGCAGAACAAGCGTATGTCAACATTTTCAAAGGGGATGAAACGGCAGGCGGCGGTCGTGTGCGGACTTGCGGCATCGACAGATATACTTCTGCTGGACGAGGCTTTTGACGGACTTGACCCTACTATGAGAATAAGCGTCAGAAAAATGCTCTTTGAAGCTATGGCGGAGAATAACAGCACGGTCATAATTTCATCGCACAATCTGACTGAGATAGAGGAGCTTTGTGACAGCGTGGGTCTTGTTCATAAGGGCAAGGTCATATTCGACCGTGAGCTTGACAGCGTAAAGGGCAGTATCCATAAGATACAGGTAGCATTTGACAATGCAAAGACGGCCGCTGATTTCCCTGAGCTTGAAATCCTGTCGGAAAATACGATAGGCAGTGTACAGAGCTTTATCGTAAATGGCGACAGCGAAGAAATCTGCCGTGTGATGCGAGAAAAGGGTGCGAAGTTCTGCGATGTGATACCGCTCACGCTTAACGAGATATTTATTTATGAGATGGAGGGACAGGGATATGACAGCTCAAAACTCGACAAGTAAGAAAAGCTATTTCGGGAGCTACATCAGATACAGAATCTTTAAAAACAAGAATCTGCTTATTCTGTCGTTTGTGTTCAGTGCGATGTATATGCTTCTGTTTACGGGATGTATGATGTTTTGCACCGGATTTGTCAATGATTTTATAAACAGCGGAGCCATCACTGAGGAAGGCGTATTAAAAACCATGGGCACAGTGGATGTTGTTAAGGTGACGGGCGAAGTTATCCTGGCAATATCGGCTGTGGTGCTTTTCGTACTGACAATTGTAGTATCAAACGTAATGTTTAGCTACAACCTGAAAAAATGTGACGGGGATATGTATCTGCCGCTTCCGCTTACTACTACGCAGAGGTTTTTTGCCGACCTTATCTCAGGCTCTGTGATATGCATCCTTCCGTTGCTGCTGACTGGTATTGTGAGCACGGCAATGGCGGCTCTGAGCGGAGTTACGCTCACAAGCAAGATAGATGAAATGCTTGATAAAAGCGGCAGTATCCTTAATATACAAGAGCTTCACGCCGTTACAAACAAGATGCTGTTTAAGGATATTGTCGGCGTGGCAGGCTATATACTGATTGCATCGGTGATCGTTCTGCTGCTGGTGTACGCTTTTTGCGTTATGGTGAACGCCTGTGCGGGAAGAACGGCGGACAGCGTTATATATTCGCTGCTCGGTATGATAGTGGCTGCTTTGTTCATAACGGCAGGTATAAGCATTGTTATGGGCAGAGTCACAAGCTATCCTACAAATGAAGAGCTGTTCTCGCTTACTATGCTTGCAGCGCCGCTCGGTACCGTTTTCTCGTTTGTGGGGTCTTTTGTTGCGGGCAATTCATACGATGTGTATACGGTTGACCGCATTTTGGACCGGTACGATATATTTACGGTATTCAGCCTGCGGAATGTGACGGTGGTTGCGGTGATACTCGTTATCTATCTCGGACTCGCATATCTTGCAACGAGGCTGAGAAAGGCTGAAAAGACCGGTTCTCCGTTTGTGTTCGAGCTGCCGTATCATATAATAACGCTGGGTCTTGTTATGAGTGTGTTTGCGTGGATAACAGGCATTACCGGTCTGAATTCGTATAATTCAACATCGTTTGTAACGAGCATTGTGATAAGTGTTATTCTTTATTTCTTTGCGGAGCTGACGCACGGAAGAAAATTCAGGAAGATGTGGCAGTCGCTTATAAGATATGTATGTGCAGTTATAGGCTCGCTTGCGATGTGCTTTGTGCTGAGGTCGTACGATGTGTTCGGAGTTGAGCACTATGTGCCGCCCACGTTTTTCATCGACAGCGTAGGTATTTCTTCGTCAAAGGTGTACAACGAGTTTTGTAATATAAGCTTCGGAGAAAGCAATATAGTTGAATTTGACGATGAAGAATCAATAAAGGCGATAACCGATTATCATTCGTTCATAATAAATAACGGTTACGGATATGCCGGAGGAAACGGAATTATTATTGACGCATCCGACGGAGAAGCGGATTGTACGGATAATTCTTCTGTCAGTCTTAGATATAAGTTGAAGGACGGAAGCCATATGACAAGGACGTACCGTGTTACTGTTTGCAACGATAACAGTGCGGAGTATGCGAAAAAGCTGTACGATATGCAGTGCGTGCTGTCGGAAAGCGACAGCTTTCAGAAGATTTTCGATTATGTGAAAAAAACCGAGCATGATATTTTGATCCATCGCAATGACGGCGAGCTGTACGGAAGAACGCTGAAAAGCGAGCTGAACGGGAAAATGCTCACGGCGATGAAAAACGATATGAAGGCCGGCAGAAATAACGGCAGGCTGGTGGCAACGGTTGATTTTGTGAAGACAGGAACACCGTTTTCAGACGGCAGTATAAATATACGGGAGAACTGTACAGAAACTCTCACAATACTGGAAAATTACGATAATTCGTCATCCAACAAGGAAAAAATAACAAATGAACTCAGACAGAGAAAGCGTGAATATGAAGCGGAGATGGCGGAGAAGGCAAGCTCTGAATATGGTGACGATTTTAATGAGTATACTACAGCGGCGGATTTCGATATTTATACCATAATGAAAATGACACAAACGAGCCGTATATATTATTATACGGGAGGAGTGCAGGCGATATATGACGATATTATCCATGTGGACTGTGACGGCAATGACAGCGAAGCGGTAAAGGAATTGGAAAAGCTGTGCAGGATGTATGACTTCTATACGGACGGTGCACTTTGCAGCAAAAGCTGGATGCTTTCATCAGTATCAACATATGCTTTCGGCAGTGCAATCTATTATATACCGGATGAAAATAAAATCCGTGCGGAGGAACTCGTAAAAACAATAAAAGAGGAGCATTATACAAGCGAACCGAGTACGTCTGACGGCTGAAAAATGTAAAAATACCATTTGTGACATCCTGTGCTTACTGCACGGGATGTCTCAGCTTGTAGAAAAAGTCTTATATTTGATATGGTTCTATTATATCCTTTTAACATTTATCTATCGTGGCAAGCTACCGATAGTTCTTTTTGTCGGACAGCACTTCTCGGGTTCGCTATTCTGTTACGTTGCTACTATGTACAAGGGAAAGAGCCAAAGCAATTAGGAAAACAACTTCTAAGCAACTACAATCACCACCATAGTTGGATAGGTTTGACCGAACAACAGAACCTCACCCTTTTTCGAGGGCGGGCAAGGATATAGTACTTTTCGAGGGATAGTGCGGTTTTGGAAGGGTTGATACAGGCGAGGGTTGGCGTGACAATCCCTCCGTCTTGACGGCAGAAAAGCTTGTAGTATAAAAAGGCGGATATACTGCAAGCAAACGCAATAAATCAACAGTTTGTGCCTTGCCGTCAATCCACCTCCCTTTGACAAGGGAGGCAAGTGTGATAGTGCTTTGGCGCAAACGGTCGTATTTCAAAACTATGCGTATGCAGGGACGCTTAACGCTACACGTACGCAGGTTAGTACTCAGGTTAGTGGCGTTTTTTGAAAGGTAAATGTCAGTGCAGTTGTACCAGTATACTCATGAAAATATTAATACCTTATCAGTATAGAAATTGTTTTAAGCGGTGTTGGCGACATATTTTGCTGTGTGGGGTTTCATAATAATCAGTTTATCGACAGTAACGAAGGTTACGCAATTCGCCAACCGTCAGAACGGCGACCCGGGAGCGGCGGCACTCCGGCAAAAATTCGCTTTATAATTAGAAATTTCGCTTTCTACGGAAAGCGACCTAAGGCGTTGCCTTAGGAATCACAAGTATGGTTGCTTGATAGCAGTCACAAAAAAGTCGCTGCAAGGACGCAGCGACACAAATGACCGCAGACGGACACCTTTGAAAAGGGTCAATCGAAACTTTTAATTCCCCATTTTAACGTTAAAATGGTGTTCCGTAAGGAACCCGCCGGTAACGAAAGTCAGGCAAAGCTCAATCAAATAGAACGGCGAATTTGATGCGGCACACAGCCGCAGGCGGAATTTGAAGCGGCTCACAGCCGTTCGTTGTGGAAGGGTCTGCGTTTGTTTTCAAGAACAACCTTAACGATTGCAGAGTATATATCCTTTCGGGCATAGCTGCAATAGCCGTCTACTACCGAACGCTCCTCATCCTGTGTTACCGTTACTATTTTTACGGGAACAAGGTCAAGCACCTTTTCGGATATTATCCGCTTGCATTTTTCGCAATGGCAAGTGTTGAAGCGTCTTAACGCATCGTCAAGTATCTCGTCAATGATTATGCGGTTTATGTCTATCGTTATCTGTCCTGTGTGACGTGTTACGCTTTTAACCGTCTGCTGCGGCTCATCGTCCTCGGGGATATGGAGCATCGGGTTATGCTTTGTGTGAGATTTAGGAGCGGATGTGCCTCGCTTTGACTGTGTATAGTTACGCAGTTTGTCCTCTACGGTGCTTTCGGCAAGCGATTTTTTCTCCCTTTCCTGCTCGGCAGGCGGTAAGAACGGATTGACACCTGAGGGTTTTGCGTTTATAAGATTCATTACCTGTCTTGTCTTGCTTGATTTATATTCTTCTGCCAAAGGAGGCGCTCCTTTCGTGAATTACTGTTTCTTTGAGGGTCTGCGGACGGGACGTTTGCTGTCCTTTCTCTGCGATTTTTTCATCGGCACACCGGTCACTTCGTTGATAAGACTGCGGTATTCTGCGGTCGCCTTGGAGCGTGGGGCATATTCCATTATCGAAATGCCGTGTGCAGGGGCTTCCGCAAGAGAAACGTTTGTGCTTATCCTTGAGCTGAGTATCTTTGTGCCAAGTTGTTCGGCTATCATTCCGGCAAGCTCCTCAACTTCTTTTGTCAGCACAAGTCGGGGATTATATTTATTAAGCAATATGCCTGTAATCTCCAGATCCTTGTTGTAATATTTCTTTACGGCGAAAATCGTTTCTTTAAGCTGTGCTATTCCCTGCAGGCTGAGTATCTCGGCTATCATCGGGATAATCAGCTTGTCCGCCGCCGTATATGCGTTTATCGTGAGGATGGAAAGCGCAGGAGGGGTGTCTATCATTATGTAATCATAATCGTCCATAACATCAGACAGCGCCTCTCTGAGAAGGTACTCTCTGCCAACGCCCGTAAGTTCAAGCTCACAGCCCGACAGCAGTATGTTTGCGGGGATAACATCGCAGTTATCCGTGCATTGTATTGCCTCTTTTATGGTGCAGTTTCCCTTGAATACATCGTACATAGTATAGCTTTCTTCTGCGTCAGCACCAAGGCTGAAGCTGAGATTTCCCTGCGGATCGAGGTCTATTGCAAGAACGCTCTTACCGCTTTCGGTTAGTCCTCCGCAGAATGCGGCGCAGGTCGTGGTTTTGCCGACACCGCCCTTCTGATTTGTTATCGCTATAACAACTGCCATACAGTGTGTCCTCTCTTTGCTTTATCGGGTTAAATTTTAGGTTTTCAAATTATTTACAGATAAAAGCAATCATACCCGCTGAAAAAGCGGGTATGAATATTTCTGATTACTTTAATTACAATGTGTGCTGAAGATCTTCCATATCGGAATCTTCGGGCTGATAGATGTGGTAGTTTGCCTTACCGTTCTTCTTTACGAAGTACATAGCCTCGTCAGCGGCGGCAACTACCTTGTTGCTGTCATCGCCGTGTTCGGGGAAGAATGCAATACCGATACTTGCCTTTACGTTTATCGAAACGTTAGCAAGCTCGGAGTGGTAGCCTTCATAAAGCTCATCTATAAGGTCAAGCGACAGGCTCTCTATCTCCTCAATCTGCTTAGGATCGGTGATACAAAGAACAAACTCGTCACCGCCGAAACGTCCTGCGAATCCGCTTCCCTTTACACGCTGTTTGATACAGCCGGCAACATACTTGATAACCTCGTCACCTACGGAATGTCCGAAACGGTCGTTTATGAACTTGAAGTCGTCAACGTCTATAAAGAGTACCGCAACCTTTGCGTGTGCGCTACGCTCAATCTCGCTCTTAAGCTCACGCTCAAATGTGCTTCTGTTATAAAGCTGTGATAAGAAGTCATAGCTTGCACGCTCGGAAAGCTGAAGCTCAAGCTTCTTTTCGCTGTCTATGTCGGTTACGACACCGATAACACGGAGCGGTTCGCCAAGACGGTCGGTTACGCAGAGCGCACGGATAGAGAACCATAACAGGCTTCCGTTTTTTGTGGTCATCTGATACTCGCCGCTGTGACCTGTTCTGTTCTTGAGCAGTGTGCTTATATCACGCTTATAGACTTCGGCATAATCCTCCGCCATTATCTTATCAAGGAACTTACCGTTTGCAAGCTGAGCTTCTGACGGGTCTATGTCGAACTTCTCCTTGAAGTTATCCGAAACGTACATTGTTTCCTTGTGGAAATCCCACTCGAACAGCATATTGTCCGAAATGTCCGAAATCGTTCTGTGAAGCTCCTCAGACATACTTACGTCATCGAGCATATTGTTGAACAGCTCGGAAATATCCTTGAACTCATTGTGTGCCTTTATATCAAGACGCTTGTCACGGTCGCCCTCCTGTATCTCACGGGCAACCTTTACCATCTCGTTCATCGGGTTTACGATAGACTTTGTGATAAGAATACCAAGCAGTGCGCATATAACAGCAAGAGCCACCATAGTACCGAGCGATATTGCAAGCGGAACTGTAATCTGCGACATTGCCATATTTGCAGGGTAAACGCTTACCCACTTCCAGTTTGACGTGGACGCACCTGTGAAATAATTGTAGCAGCCGAGCTTACCGCCTGCGTTATAGTCAACGTTGTTTTCAGCCGATGTGGGCTTAGTTGTGGACTTCATAACATCTATTATTCCGCTGTCGGAAATATCATCTATCTTCTGTACGGCGGTACCCTCGTAATTCAGCACGCATCCTGTGCCGTCGGTTACGGAAAGATAGCCCTTGCCGTCGCCGTATGACGACTTAGACAGTATTTCGCTTATCTTTGAAAGGTCGATAATCTCTATGGCGAATCCGTCAACATTGTTGAGGCCGTCCGCATCTATGCTCTTTGCAACGTAGAACACGCTTGTTTCGTAGTCCTCGTTATTCATATAGATCTTTGAAATCTTTATCGAGCCTTCGGAATAGCCCTCAAGCTCCTCGAAGCCGAAGAAGCTCTCCTTCATGCCCTGTATATCCTCATATTCGTAAACGATATTGCCGGAGGAGTCGGTTATCACAAGGTTCTTGAAGCCGCTGTTCCTGTCGGCGATATTCTCGGCAATGAGCGAAAGCGTTGCCTTGGCGTCATCGCGCTGACCGCTCTTTGCAAGCGTTCCTGCAGGCCTGCTTAATGAAAGATAAGCAACATCGGATATACACTCGTTTATGTACTGATTGATTATCTCCTGCTGAGCCGCACCCGCCGCTCTTGCGAACTGGCTTACCGAATTTGCGGCAAAGCCCGTCATACTGAAATATCCTACTATGCCGACTATCAGCATCGGTATTACGGCGAAAGCCGTAGTGAGTATGCGTAAAGTCGTTTTAATCTTTAATGACTGCATTTTATAAAACCTCCGAAACCCTTAAATTCAATATCAATCAACCGTTTCATATTTTTATGTTAAATTCTGTCAAAACATATCACGTTTTTCACGTTCCTTCTGCAGCATTTCAAACTGCAGCTTATAGATATATCTTGAAATAGTTTCTTCCTGCGAATGAGAAACACCGATAAAGCGGCAACCGTAGCCTGTATCGGTTTCCTGCGAATCTATCGCCTGTTCTCTCAGCACCTCCGCATTAAGCTCAAGGCGTGAGCCGGACAGATTGATTATCATCAGCAATTTGTCGCCCTTGGCGAAATGCCTGCGTGTGTCTGTGCAGATGAAAAATACTCCGCCGACATTTATATCCTTGATGTATATTTCGGCAGGCGGATCAAGCGGGGTGGGCTTGTCGTCGCCCTCCTGCATTCTTAGTGTTATAAACGCTCTTTCATTCGTTTTTATCTTGAAATATCTTCTGCGTTCTTCAAGAAGCTCCGCCTTATCGGGTCTTAATATCACATTAAGCTGGCGGTCGGTCGATACGGATACGTTCGTCTTGTATCTGTAGCGGTCGCCGTCACGCATACGGGCGATGACGTAAACATACTGAGATGTGTCGATCTCGGGCATTCTCTTGCCCTTTATCATCAGCATATTGTCGATAATATTATCGTTAAGGTCGTACATTATCGGAAAGTCGAAGTTGCTCTCGGTGTACATCAGCCGCTCACCGTCAAGCGAGGTTATCTCAAAAGAAGTAAAGTCTTCTTTCTTATAGCTCAAAAAGCACAACTCCCCTTTCCTTAAGACACGGGGAAAAGGCATTACAGCCGCACCCAACACGCCTATATTATCATTTATCATTAAGTATACAATAAATTGAACAATAAATCAAGCAGAATCGGCAGTTTTTTAGTCGGTTTTTAAAAATTCTGCGAATTGTTTAAAAAGTACAGCTTGTTTTTATACAATTTAATTAAGAAAAGTTCGTTGACTTTTGTAAGGTGGCTATAATATAATTAGTATAAGCAGAAGTTTGTCGTAAGGGAGGTGCGGTAGCGGAATGTTGTTCCGCAGGGTCTATGCAGAATTTTTTTCATGCCGACACATCGAAAGCACGCACTGTCTGCGAGAAAGCAAGCGTAGCTGTCGGAGCGGTGCTTGCGCTCCCGGCGCTTCTGAGCCTTATGTCGCTGATAATACAGACAAGAAATTGGCGGACGGAGGGGTTTCTCGCCGCAGGACTTGCTATTCCTGCGATATGCGTTGCCGTGTGGCTTACGTTCACCTTCCTTTTGTTCTTTATATGCGAAACACGGTCAAGACGTATAAAACGATGCACCTACTTCGAGATACAGAAATCCGCCGCAATTCTCAGCAGGTACGGCGGAAAAATATCGGCGGACACGGGCGGGATACAACGCAGGCTGTATATAATACCGTATGACGAGATGAAGCTGTCTGTGAAAAAAGGCAGGCTTGTCTTTACAGGGAAAATCAGATGCTACGAGGGCGATTCTGACCGTCTGGGATACCACATAAGGCAGGGCAAGCCTGAATTTGACAGCTGGTGGCTTAATGAAAACGGCTTCAGGGAAATATCATCGCTGACGCTTCCGCTGTGCTTCCCGAAGCAGAAAACGATTTTTCGACACTGCTCGCTCGCTCAGAAGCGGTATCTGCTAAGGTGCGAGGAAAAGAAAGCCGCCGAAACAAAGCCCGTTTCAAGACCGAAAACAAGAATGGTCTACAGGCAGGCAAGGAAAAGAACGTTTACCGAGCTTCCCACATTCGACAGGAAGTGGTAGCTTATATGATTGTGCAGTCTGACTAAAAAATACAGCCGTTGCATATTGTCAGTCACCGCTTTTATAGAATCGTACAAAAATCAACAGATTTTTCCTACCAGCCTTGCAAAACGGTAAAAAATGTTGTATAATATACAATTGAGTTGTTAGAACTGTAACTCGAAATTTGTTAAAATCGCACCAAAAACCATATAATGTTAACATAACTTAAGGTGGTTTTCTACATATTGTAACTTTGTTACACCGAAATACAAAATACGGAAATCGTTCATCGTATTAACTGTTTATGACACGGGGAACATTTCCTGAGAAGGACCGGCTTGAAAAGGAGGATATATGGCACTTTTCAACACAAACGCTTTTCGCATTACCGAACAGGGTCTGTCTGTTCTGTGGCAGAAGCAGCAGATAATCGCACAGAATATAGCAAACCAGGATACTCCCGGATATAACTGCAAATATCTTGATTTTTACGCTGTACTCAAGGACAGGATGGAAAGCACAAGCGTTGTCGGAGGTAAGGCGAAGGAAGGCTCAAAGCAGGTCGAGCTTGCTACCAGAGTGTACGAGGACACTGCGACCAACACTCAGCCGGACGGCAACAACGTAGACGTTGATTCGCAGTCAAACGAGCTTGCAAAGGTACAGCTTCACTATCAGGCTCTCAAGAACCAGATGAACGGAGAGTTCACAAGACTGCGTTCGGCAATGAAAACGTAATTTTAGGCAATACCGCACAATTAACGGCTATCGCCTTAAAGCAGACGCTTTAAAATAATGGATTATATACAGTGAAACGGATTTCAACGCTTTTTTGACATACAGAAAGGAGTTTTTTGCATGGCATTTTTAAGTTCGCTTAATATAGCCGCATCGGGCATGGCAGCGGAAAGGCTGCGTCTTGATGTAATTTCGCAGAACGTTGCGAACGCAAAAACCACCAGAACGGAGGACGGTACGCCGTACAGAAGGCAGGTCGTACTGTTCAGTGAAAACAAGGGTTTCAACTCTGTGCTTGAGGAAACTATAGCAAAGAGGAAAGAAAAAATAGCAGGGGGAGTGCCTGCGAATACTGTTTCTGCGACTAAAAACAAGGGCGTTCTTGTTACCGAGATAGTCGAGGACGAAACACCGCTCACACCGGTCTATGACCCTACACATCCCGACGCAGACGAGAACGGCTATTACTATCTGCCGAACGTTGACGTGGCGGAAGAGGAAATGGACGCTATGGCGGCTACCCGCTCGTATGAAGCCAACCTTGCTGTGCTGAACGCTGTGAAATCAATGGCGCAGACGGCACTCAGCATAGGAAACAACTAACGATACCCGAAAGGAACTGATATAAATGTTTATAGTACCGCTTACAAGCAGTATCACCCCTATGGAAACGATGAGTCAGAAAAAGCAGACCGAAAGCACAGATGACGGCGAAGCGACGTTCTTTGATGTTTTTGAGTCGCTTGTAAAGAACGTCAAGGAAACCGACGCACAGGTACAGAAGGATTCGATCGACCTTATGCTCGGCGACGTGGACGATCTTGCACAGATACAGGTCAATCTCGAAAAGGCGGCTACCGCTGTGGATCTGCTTGTTACTGTCAAGAACAAGGCTGTTGACGCATACAACGAGATAATGCGTATGACCGTCTGATCAATACTGATCTACACTTCAAGGGAAGGATACATATATAGATGAAGGATAAGCTTTCCGCTTTCTGGAGCGGATTCAAAGATAAATGGAGTTCGCTTGCGAAAAATCTGCGGATATTCATAATAACTGCGGTATCGGTAGTAATAGTTGCCGCAATCGTGCTTGCGATAGTGCTTAATCAGAAGGGATATACGGCTATTTATACCGGACTGGACAGCGAGGAAAGCTCGCAGGTCGTTTCGGCTATAAACGAACTTGGAATAACGGACGTAAAAATGGGTACGGACGGCAGTATCTCTGTACCGAGCGACCAGGCGGACAATGTAAGAATGCAGCTGAGCATACAGGGATACCCCAAGTCAACGTTCAACTTTGACGTATGGAACAGCGGCATAGGTATATGGTCGACCGACACCGAAAAGAAAGTGCTTCAGATACAGCAGTTACAGACGCATCTTATGAAAGCCATCAACACCATAAGTGCGGTCAAGAACTCTTATGTTATAATCACTATGCCGGAGAACAGCAATTATGTTATCTCCACGGACAGCGAAGAACCGAGAGTCAGCGTAAAGCTTGATCTGAAAAACGGCGCACAGCTTACGAGCGATCAGGTTGAAGGTATCTATGCACTGGTGCTGAACTCTTTGCCGGGTCTTGAGCGTGAAAACATATCAATACTCGACTCGGACGGCAAGCTGCTCAGCGGTGAGAACACGACCGTTGAGGAGGACGTGCTGTACCAGTCAAGACTGAACTTTCAGGAGCAGATGCAAAGCCTGCTCAAGAGCCAGCTCAACGACACGCTGAAAAAGCTGTACAAGGACTACACGATAAACGTAAACGTAAAGCTCAATTACGATAACTCAAAGTCGGAATATACCATCTACACACCGTCTGTAGCAGAGGACGGTACATCGGGCGGTATGATAGAAAGCTCAACAAAAAACGAGGGCTGGGGCGGAATAGGCTCGCTGTCAGGCGTTGTAGGCACAACAAGCAACAGCGACATTTCACCGAACTATCCGACTATCACGGGCGACGGCGATAACCAATATTACTATCAGAACAGCATTACCGTAAAGCGTCTTGTAAACACCGAGATAAGACAGCTTGAAAAGAACGGCTATTCGGTAGATAAAATAACGGCGGCTGTAACTGTAGATCAGATCAATATGCTTGAAGCGGACAAGGAACAGCTCCGTGAAGTAATTGCGTTTGCTATCGGCGCAGACGTTGCAAATGTTACGGTTGCAAACTACCCGTTTGTTATAAACGGCAACAACGGCTCTAACGGCAACGGCAATACGATAAACAGAGGCGGAAGCATTGACTGGACGGTTTATATCATACTCCTGCTCGGACTTCTTGTGCTTGCACTGCTTATCGTAGCTATCCTTACAAGCAACGCAAAGAAGAAGAAACGTGCAAAAGCAAGAGCCAAGGCGGCGGCCGCACAGGCAGCGGCGGCACAGGCGGCGCAGGAATCAGCCGCTCTCAGCTTTGAGCCTCAGCCTCAGCCGGACGAAGAATTCAACATACAGCACCTTGACGACTATGACGACGAGTCAAAGAGTGCGGTTCTCAAGAAAGAAATCAAGGATTTCTCACGCACAAATCCCGATGTCGTTGCCCAGCTCATACGTTCTATGATGAAAAACGGCGAATGATATTGACAGCATAAAGGAAGGATATATATGGAGGCACTCACCAGCGCACAAAAGGCGGCAATAATCATAAGCTCTATCGGTACGGAAAATGCGTCCGAGGTATTCAAGCACTTCTCCGATGAGGAGGTAGAGCAGATCACGCTTGAAATAGCAAGAATGAACTACTACCCTATGGAAGTGGTGGACAGCGTTCTTAACGAGTTCTATGAGCTTTGCCTTACCCAGAAGGTAATATCCGAGGGTGGTGTGGAGTATGCCCGTGACATACTTGAAAAGGCATTCGGTCCGCAGACGGCACAGGCGCTGTTTGAAAAGATAACAAAGCAGTTCCAGACAAAAGCGTTTGCGTTTGTCCGCAAGGCAGACTATAAGAACCTGCTTGCAATGGTACAAAACGAGCATCCGCAGACAATAGCACTGATACTTTCTTACGCAAGGAGCGATCAGGCATCGGCGATTTTAAGCGAACTGCCCAAGAAAACAAGGATAGATGTAGTCGAGCGTATGGCTAAGATGGACAGGGCATCGCCCGATGTCGTAAAGTCTATAGAGCGCACGCTTGAAAAGAAGTTTGACAATCTTGTTACCGCCGACACCACAGAGGTCGGAGGTATAGACTATGTTGCGGAGGTCATGAACAACGTAGACCGTGCAACAGAAAAATACATATTCGACGAACTGACGCTGAGAGATCCGAAGCTGGCAGACGATATACGCTCAAAGATGTTCGTGTTCGAGGATATAGTAACTCTCGACAATATGGCTATACAGGCGTTTATACCGGAGGTCGATTCAAAGGATCTTGCGGTTGCTATCAAGGGCTCTACTCCCGAGGTCGCAGAGTGCATCTATGCAAATATGTCTACCCGTATGCGTGAAAGTGTACAGACAGACGTTGAGTATCTTCACAATGTCCGTATGCGTGATGTTGAGGAGGCTCAGCAGAGAATCGTATCCATCATACGCAGACTTGAGGACGAGGGTACTCTCGTTATCTCAAAGGGCAACAAGGAAGACGAAATCATCGCATAATACGAAAGCGAGGAATATATTTTGGCAGGCGTATTCAAGGCGGGTCGTGGCGGTTATTATCCCGTACAGCCTACAACAGATACAGTTGTTATCGACAACTCAATAAAGGTAAAGCCTGTCGCACCGCAAGCTCCCTTGCAGGAAACAGTGACGGCCGACACCGCAGAAAATACGGCGGTCACCGATGAAGCATCGGCAAAGCACAGGCAGGAACTTGAGCAGGAAAAAGAGAAGATAACAAGCTATTATCGTGAGCAGGGTGAAAAGGCACTTGCCGATGCCCGTGAAAAAGCACAGAAAATACTCAGCGAAACCGAACAGCAGGCGCAGGATTATGCCGCACAAGCAAAGGCACAGGCTGAGGCAATCTTTGAAAAAAGCAGGTCGGACGGCTTTGCAAAGGGTCACGAGGACGGATATGCCGCAGGGCTTGACAAATGCCGTGATATGCTCTCGGAGATTAAAAGGCTCAGCGAGCAGATGGTAAGCGACAAGGCGGAACTTTTTGACAGCTACGAGGTCGAGATATTCGACACGGTAATGGAAATTGTAAACCGCATAACGCTGAATTCTCTCGGTCAGAAGGACAAGGCGGTCGTCAAGAAAACGATAAAGGAAGCGGGAAAGAGCTTCCGTGGCAGTGAATATGTAAAGCTGACCTTATCAAAGACCGATGTCAGCGAGGAGATGGCGGCGGATACCGACTATTTCAAAAAGCTGTTCACAAATGTAAAGAACGTGGAGGTCGAGGTGCTTAAGGACGCACCGAGCGGTACTGTTATAATTGACAACGGCAGTGAAATTACCGATGCCGGAATACAGACACAGCTCAAGATGATAGAGGAGCTGGGCAGAGGAAAGTACCGCAGAGCGCCGTCAAGGAAAAAGGCCGATAAGCAGGAGGAGCCTGCGGCACAGGCAGAAACCGACAATGACGGCGGCGAAGAACAAAGCGAATAACTCCCTTATTTGAAAGGACTTTAACATGGATCTCGGCGGATTTCTGACAGAACTCAGAACTACCGATACATATAAGTATCTGGGTAAAATTGAAAAGATAGTCGGAATGACGATCGAGGCGAGCGGACCGCTGTGCAGTATAGGCGATGTGTGCCGTATCTACACAAAGGATATGAAGTCGCATATCCCTGCCGAAGTGGTGGGATTCAACGAGCATAAGGTACTGCTTATGCCGTATACCGACCTTGAGGGCATAGGTCCCGGCAGTATAGTTGACAACACCGGCGACAAGCTGAATGTAAGAGCCGGCGACAAGCTGATAGGAAGAATAATCGACGCACTGGGAAATCCGCTTGACGGCGGAGAACCGATTGAATATACAGACACAGTGCCTATAGCGGGCATTCCTGTAAATCCGCTCACCAGACCGAAAATACACGAGCCTATAGAGCTTGGCGTAAAGGCGATTGACGGACTTCTCACAATGGGCAAGGGGCAAAGAATGGGTATCTTTGCAGGCTCTGGTGTAGGTAAGTCAACGCTTATGGGTATGATCGCACGAAAGGTAAAGGCCGATCTCAACGTTATAGCGCTTGTAGGCGAGCGTGGCAGAGAGGTAAGAGAATTTATAGAAAACGACCTCGGAGAAGAGGGCATGGCAAGGTCGGTCGTTGTTGTCGCAACATCGGATCAGCCTGCGATGATGAGAAATAAATGTCCGATGACGGCTACGGCTATTGCAGAATATTTCTGCTCTCAGGGCAAGGACGTTCTGCTGATGATGGATAATCTTACACGTTTTGCTATGGCACAGCGTGAGATAGGTCTTTCAACAGGCGAGCCTCCCGTTGCAAGAGGCTATACCCCGTCAATATACGCCGCAATGCCGAAGCTGCTCGAAAGGGCGGGAAACTTCGAAAAGGGCAGTATAACGGGAATTTATGCTGTGCTTGTTGAGGGTGACGATACAAACGAGCCTATATCGGATACCGTAAGAGGTATAATTGACGGACATATAGTGCTGAGCCGTAAGATAGCGGCGCAGAACCATTATCCTGCGATTGACATACTGCCGAGCATCTCCAGACTTATGTCGGCAATTGCAGACCCGGAGCATAATAAAGCGGCAGGAAAGCTGAGAAATCTGCTTGCGCTTTACAACAACAACGCAGACCTTATCTCGATAGGAGCGTACAAGAAGGGTACAAACCCAGCTCTTGACGAGGCGATAAAGAAGATAGACAAGATAAACGATTTTCTGATGCAGGGAATGTATGAATCGTTCTCGATGGAGGATACCATAAAGCTGTTAAAGGCGGCGGTTTCCTGATAACAATGCGATATGAAGAAGTTTAATTTTACATTGCAATCGCTGAAAAAGTACAACGATCAGGTGCTTGACAGCGAGAAATCAATACTCGGCAGACTAAGGGCGGAGCTTGCGGAAATGCAAAGCGAGCTTGACGCAAAGGTGGCTGAGTACGAACAGAGCATAGACAAGCTGAACGAGCTTGTGCGGGGCGGCACTACCGCTATGAGATTGTCGCTGCACAAGAAATATGTTTCCTCTTTGCAACAGGACATATATCGCATAAAGGGGCTTATGGCGCACAAGCGTGAGGAAATCGAAAATCAGCTTCAGAAGGTCATAGACGCTACAAAAGAGGTTTCTAAGCTTGAAAAGCTGGAGGAAAAACAGCTTGAGGAGTACAGATACGCCTCGCAGAAGGAGCAGGAGCAAATCATAGAGGAATTTGTGACAAACGGCTCTTCAAACGGAGGTAATACACCGTAAATTGTTGACATATAGTTCGCAATGTGGTACAATACAAGGTGGAAAGCTGTGCAATTTTCATAAATTTTAACGGTTTAAACCCGTTAAATATATAAAAGTTGTTAAAAAGCATATATTGTTTTTGACAATGAATAGCACTGAAAGGGGGTGAGATATGATGAATGAGACAGCAGTATTGCCTGCCGTTGTTACAACGTTTGCAGGCAATGCCGCCACAATCTCGGCAGGCAGCGTACAAAACGGCTCAGCAAGCGGTACTGCCGGAGGCTTCTCCGATACGCTCGGTGCTATGGTAACAAGCGGTCAGCAGTGCAATATGAACTCGGCCGTGCGAATGAACGCCGATAATAAGGCTGTTATGAACGGTGAGATATTAAGCGGGCTGAACGAACTTGAGCAGAATGCACAGGAACTGAAGGAACTGCTTAAAACAGCCGAACTTGCAGGATATCTGCAAGGCGGTACGATGCAGTTTTACGCCGATGTAATGCAGACGGACAACAGCGAACTTATGCAGATCATGAACGGTCTTGAGGTCAGCAGTCCGATAGGCGATGTGTTATCCGAAGAAGGTGCTTTCAGCAAAATTTCAGACGGGAATGACGTTAATACGGCTCTCGGTTTACAAAACGGAGAGATTTCCGCCGTAAATGATTTTGCGAGTGAAATTCAGATGAATAACAGTGACTCTGCGGATACTGTAAACCAAACGAACGTCAAAGCGGAAATCGCTTCAGACAGCATTGCCGGTGAAAATGCTGTGGCTGCAACGGCTGACAAGTCAGACGCTTTTGCAAGCGTGGCTGTCGGAAATGCCGAAAAGTCTTCAGATGCGGATAATATACGTTCAAAGGCAGATACGACTTTTACCGAAAAGACCGATTTTGTCGATAAGATGGGCTTTATCGGGAAAACAGGCAGGCAGGAAACATCCGGTGTAAAAGCAGATAGTTCTGAGGCTGTTAAGGCTGAATTTACGGTAACGTCATACGAAAAATACGGTGACAACAGCGTAAAGCAGGATATACAGACGCAGGAGGACAATGCTCCGAGAATGGCATTTGCCAAGAGGAACATCGAAAGCAAGAGCGATGAACTTAGAGCGATAGCCAAAGGAAACGTGGTTACTAAGTCTGACAGCGACCTTGAAACCGAGCAGAAGGTTACCGGCAAGAATGCGGTAAGCGATATGCTTGCAAAGGGCAGTGATGTATTTGCAAGAACAGAAAGCCGTTATGACGAAAACGGGCAGGAAATCCGCACTCTCAGAGTACCGATAAGCGATATGGCTGAGTTTGTGAGCGAACACGCACCTAAGGCAAACGGCAAAAGCACGCTTACGGTTGTGCTTACACCCGAAACACTGGGCAAAATCACGGTTCGTATGGCAAATGAGGGCGGAAAGCTCACGGTTGAGATACTGACGGAAACTCAGGCGGCGAAGGAGCTTTTACAGGCAAAGTCCGAGCAGCTTGCGTATGCGCTGAAGAATGACGATGTGGAGCTTACCTCGTACAAGGTGGAAACCTCGCAGGCGGAACTTTTCCAGAGAGATTTTGATGGCAGCAGTAAGAACCCTTACAGACAGCAGTCGCACGGTCAGCAGAAGAATGACACGGACGACTTTGAGGAACTGTTGGGGGAGATTCAGACGATGGACTGATTTTTTATCGGTCGGACTGACATGAAAGGATAACAGATGGCAGACATTTCAAGTCTTCAGAGTGTACAGTCAAATCACGAAAAGTATAAGGACCTTTTCAAGAATTCGGGCAAGAACGATACGATAAGCACAGATACGTTCTTCAGTCTGCTTATGGCGGAAATGAGCAATCAGGATCCGCTTGAGCCTACGTCAAATACCGAGTTCGTGTCGCAGATGGCACAGTTCACGGCATTACAGGCACAGCAGGACAATCTGAAGTACAGTATGTCAAACTATGCGGCAGGTCTTGTAGGAAAGACGCTTACAATGAATGCGCAGAGCGACGACGGAACGCTTTTATCGGGCGTATGCACCGGAGTAAACATCAGCGGAAGCGATGTGAAGGTAGTAGTTGACGGCAAGCAGTATGATTTATCGGCGGTAAAGGCGATAAGCGATACTGTAAGCAAGGGTACGTTACATACGATGACCGAGGCACTGGGATATGTGGGCAAGGAAGTAACGGTAAAGGTACTCGGCGACGACGGCAAATTCTACTACGCAAAGGGCAAGGTCGAGTCGGCAGAAATGCAGGACGGCGACGCAAAGATAGTGATAGACAATTATCTCTACTCTATTGACGAGATAGTACACGTCAGCGAAGGTACGGGAAGTACGGCTGACAAGAACACGGAAGCTCCGGCAGGCAGTGCCGAGGGCAACAAGTAAATAAAAAGGCGGCAGTGTTATGTTGATAAATGAACTCAAGCTGCGGAATCTGCAGATTTCGACAGGCAACGTTAACACCGCAAAAGCAGGGAATGCTGAAAAGGCCGCACAACAGTCGGGAGGAACATTTGCGCAGGCTTTGCAAAGCGAGCTTGATGCAAGAAACTCGGCGGTAGGCTTTTCGAAACACGCAATGAAGCGTATAGAAAGCAGAAATATCGAGATACTTGACTCGGATATGCTGCAAAGACTTAATGACGGCATTGAGATAGCCGCAGAAAAGGGCAGTAACGAAACACTGGTACTCGTAGACAGGACTGCTTTTGTGGTAAGTGTGAAAAACCGCACGGTAATCACAACTATGTCACAGGAAGATTTAAAAGGAAATATTTTTACGAACATCGACTCGACCGTAATTATGTAATACCGGACCGAAAGGAAGTATTCCTTACCCCGAATGACAGACGGGTAAGAGCGGTCGGCACGATGGAGAAAGGAACAGATCATGGTTAGATCTTTATTCTCGGGCGTGTCAGGATTAAAGACACATCAGCAGAAGATGGACGTTATAGGTAACAACATCGCAAACGTCAACACTACAGGCTTCAAGACAAGCGTAACTACCTTCCAGGAGGTATATTACCAGACTAAGAAGAACGGCTCGGCAGGCTCTAACCTCCAGGGTGGTGTAAATCCCTCTCAGGTAGGTTACGGCACTAAGCTTGGCGCTATCGGACAGGTAATGGGACAGTCGGGCTTCACATATTCTGACAGCGTTTACGACTGTGCTTTATCGGGCGACGGATTTTTTCAGGTAATGGACGAAGCCGGCAACATCTTCTATTCAAGAGCAGGTGTTTTCAACGTTGATAACGCAGGAAATCTCGTTGACTCAAACGGTAATATGGTACTCGGTGTAAGCGGTGACGCAACAGGCGTTGACGCATCATCCAACAGAATTACATTCGTAGTTCCCGAAGTTCTCGACAACGAAGCCAGCTACTCAAAGACAATTACATACAAGGGCGGTACATATCCGCTTACAGTATCGGCAGATACAGCGACTCCGGACGGCAACATATCGGTAGGCTTTACGGTAGGCAACAGCGATTACGCTTATATGAGCGGAAACAAGCTGGTTGTACAGCTTAACGAAAAGAATGATTATACAAACCTCAACGATCTTGAGGACGCTGTTACCCGTGCTTGTGAAAACGGCGGTGTAAGCATTGAGGGCGTACTTCCGCTCCACTTTGAACTTGATACGGTGCCTCCTGCGGCAGATATTCCTGCAACGACAGCTACAAACACAATGAAGCTGGACGACGGAACAACAAAGGCTTCTCTTACATTTACGACAGTAAACGCAGGAGAATATGCAAATAACTACACGATAAACTTAAGATATTCAAAGAATGCCGCAGACACAACGGCAAAGTGGTCGGACAACGGTCTTACGATAAGCGTTTGCCCCGGTGCTACGGTAGCCGACATACAGGCGGCTGTAGACAAGGCGGCAGGCAGTAACGAAAAGTATCAGCTTAAGGTTACAAGTACGGACTGGGACGCTGCGAACGGCGCACTTGAAACGCTTCTTGCCACAGACGGCAAGGTAGGTCTTGCAGGCGGCTCGAACAACTTCTACTCTGATATGGTCCAGCTTCTGGGCAATATCAAGATGACAGACGGACGTGTTGCGGCTACGCAGACGGTAAAGGATCTTGACAGCGTATATATCAACGAGGACGGCACTATTTACGGTGTACACAGCGTACACGGTATCATAATGCTCGGCAGAATTGATATTGTTACATTTGATAACCCCAACGGTCTTGAGCAGGTGGGAAGCTCCTACTGGAGAGAAACTCTTTCATCGGGTCAGCCTCAGGTAAACATTGCAGGCGAAAACGGTTCTGCTTCTGTAGTATCGGGTGCGCTCGAAATGTCTAACGTTGACTTGTCGCAGGAATTCTCCGATATGATCATCACACAGAGAGGCTTCCAGGCAAACTCAAGAATCATCACCACTTCGGACACGATGCTCGAAGAAATAGTAAACCTCAAGCGCTAATGCCCGTGGGGCATAGCAAATTCCGCCGTTCTAAAGGTTTGACAACGGCGTAACTTTCGTTATCGGCGGGGCGGCAATGTGACGTTGCGGCTGTGAGCCGCAGCAAATTCCGCCTTTGCGGCTGTGAGCCGCAACAAATTCCGCCTTTGCGGCTGTGAGCCGCAGCAAATTCCGCCTTTGAAAATGTTGCAATTTAGCGACGGATAGCGAAACGGCGGGGTTCCGTTTTTGATGTAAATTGCGACTTTGGTTTCATTGCAAAGCTAACAGAGCGTTCATCAAAAGCCAAGAGTTTGGCGGAAATTGCAGGTTTCTGCGATATAAATTCAAGTTTATAAGGGCAGGCGGAGCGTCAGCTCCGCCGGAATGCCCGTTATATTATGCCTGAACGGTTATGATAAGCGGCTGTTTCCGGACATTCGGCCGGCATAATCAATTACAATGCGGACAATACCGCAAAGGAAGGAAATATATGATAATACTTACAAAGCTCAACGGGGAAAAGTTTATGCTTAATCCCGATCTTATCGAAATAGTAACGGAAAATCCCGACACGGTAATTACCACGAGTACGGGACATTCATACATAGTTGAGCAATCGATGAATGAGATACTTTCTCTCATCAAGGAATATAGGCTGTCTGTAAGACGTCAGCGTCTCGAGCGAAGCATATAAATTGTGAATATTACAGCCGTTGGCTGTGCTATATAAACCCTTACAGGAGGAAATTATTTTGAATATTACGATCATCATAGGCTGGATAGTATCATTCGGTCTGGTTACATTCGGTATATTTAACGGCGGTCAGATTGACTGGTTTATAGATGTACCTTCGCTCGCTATCACAGTCGGAGGTACTATAGGCTGTCTTTTCGCCTCGTTCCCGCTCTCATACCTTAAAAATCTGCCGAAATATCTGAAGCTGGCATTGTTCCCTAAAAAATTCAATCCGCAAAGCTACATAGAACAGATAGTTGAATTTGCAAAGATTGCCAGAACAAAAGGTCTTATCTCGCTTGAAGACAGTGCGAACAAGTGTGAGGATCCGTTCCTCAAGGAAAGCCTTATGCTGATAGTAGACGCAAACGACCTTGATAAAGTAAAAAGTATGCTTGACGACGCAATAGACTTTATGTGTGAGCGTCACGAAAGAGGCAGACTTTTCTTTGAAAAAGGTATGTCTGTATTCCCTGCATTCGGAATGTTGGGTACTCTTGTCGGCCTTGTAAATATGCTTAAGGGTATGGGTGCCGACTCAAGCAACCTGTCAAGCGGTATGGCGGTTGCGCTTATCACGACCTTCTACGGCTCGCTGTTCTCAAACGTATTGTTTGCGCCGATCGCATCATCGCTGAAGAACAGTCACGAGCAGGAGCTTCTTTGTATGCAGATAATAGAGGAAGGCGTGCTGTCAATTGCGGCAGGCTCAAACCCCAGACTTATTCAGGAAAAGCTCGAATTTATGCTTGCACAGACTGATATAAAGAAGAAGGGCAGCAAGTAACAATATCCGCCTGTTTCCGACAGGACGGGAAATACGGCTGAAGCAAAAGGAATTTAGTATTGAAATAATCGCTGAAATGTGATATAATATATTGGTTAAGCGTCAGAAGAAAGGCGGTGGAGAAAAATGGCGAAAAGAAGAGCCGAAAGCGGCGAAGAAAAAGGTAACTGGCTTGATACCTATGCCGATATGGTTACGCTTCTGTTGTGCTTTTTCGTATTGCTGTACTCTGCATCATCGGTAGACGAAACGAAATGGCAGTACATATATCAATCCTTTACGTCAAGCGGAAGCTATATAAACCCCTTCGTAATGGACGAACAGCCGAAGAATAACGCTGCCGATACAAACGGTAATGCCGAGGCTCCTCCGAACACTCAGAACGGCGGTACTACAAGCGAACAGACAGAGGGGCTTCCCTCCGACTTCAATCAGCTTTACAGCTTCTTAAAGACAACAACGGATAAAAACGATCTCGGTCAGTATGTGTATATTGAGCAGACCCCGACAAGAATCTTTATCCGATTCAACAATACGATAATGTTTGACGGCAACAGTGCGGTGCTGAAGGAAGAAGGCAAGCAGGTACTCAACAAGTTCATGCCCGGTATAAAGGCGGTCAACAAGTATATAAAATCCTGCGAAGTATCCGGTCATACTGCAAAGGCGGTATCGGATGTCAACGACTGGGATCTTTCAGCCGCAAGAGCGTCAAGCGTTGTAAAATATATGGACTACAACCGCTGTGTTGACAGCGAGAAGTTCACTGTAGAAGGAAAAGCGTGCTATACGCCTATTGCCGACAACTCAACGGCTGAGGGCAGAGCGACGAACAGACGTGTAGAGATTATGATAGTGAGAGCACAGCTTGACACTACCTCACAGGCTGTCATAGACGATATTCTGAAATACGAATACAGGCTGAACGGTGCGAACACCGATCCTTATGAGCGTAATGACAGCAACAGCTCGGACGTCAACAGTGACGTTGTAAACGAAATAATCGACAATATGGAAAGCAAGTATGACAGCAACCCGGGCGACGGCAACAACAGCACAAACGCCGCAGGACCGAAATACGAGCCGTCATATACGGGCATTCCTACAGATATACTGACATCGGCACCGACCGAAACGTCAGAATAAGAGAAAACAGAAAGGGGGGCGAATTTTTGGCTGATACCCTTACGCAAGAACAAATAGACGCAATGCTGTCAAGCGTACTTTCGGGCGGAGATACCGCATCGCTTGACACGCATGAAGAAAAGGAAGAAATCAAGGAGTATGACTTCCGTACTCCGAAGAAGTTCACTAAGGAACAGATAAAGATACTTGAGAGGATATTCGAGAATTATTCAAGGCATCTTTCATCTTACATAACGGGTCTGTTAAGGCTGTACTGCAAGGTTTCGCTTGCAAGCATAGAGGAACAGAAGTATTTTGAGTTCAGCAACGCTCTTCCGGATTATACGATAATGGGTATTGTCGATCTCGGCATAGAGGACGATGATATTGAGGAAAGCAATGCGGTTTTACAGCTGTCAAACTCGCTCACCTTTACAATGATCGACCGTATGCTCGGCGGCAGAGGTACATATCAGGATACCGACAGAGATTTTACGGAAATAGAGATAAACGTAATGCGTGGCATTGTTGAACGCTTTACCTCGCTTATGTCGCAGGCGTGGGACGGATATGTTGATACCAATCCGAAGCTGGAATCAATAGAAACAAACTCAAGGGTAATATCCGCCGCAGACGCCGACGAAACAATGATTATCGTTGCGATGGAGGTAACGGTAAACGATTCAAAATCCATAGTGTCGTTCTGTATGTCGGCAATTACTATGGATCAGATAATGAAGAAATTCTCGGCTAAGTTCAGCTCGGGCAAAAGGGCAGGAAGTCCCACTAAGGAAACGGAGCGTAAGGAAAACCTTATGTCAACGCTTTCGCAGTCGGAGCTTACTGTTACGGCGGTGCTTGACGATACAATGCTCACGCTCCGTGACGTTCTGAATCTGCAGGTAAATGACATAATACCGCTGAACAAGCCGATTACCGACAACGTACAGCTTAAAGTGGGAAGCACCTGCTGGTTTGACGGAAAGCTCGGTACACTGAACGGAAAGAAAGCGTTCAGGATTGATAATATACTAAAGAATTGAGGTAAGGCAAATGGGAAAACTGACCACTCTGTCGGAGTTGCAGCTTGACGCTATCGGCGAGATAATGAATATCAGTATGGGAAGTGCGGCTACCGCAGTTTCTGAGCTGCTCAACGCCAAAGTGTGGATCACTACGCCGAAGGTAACCGTAGTTCAGGCATCAGAGCTTAACTACGACAGACTTGAACCTGCGATATGCGTAAAGATCGAGTACATAAAAGGGCTTTCCGGATCAAACCTGATGATCTTAAAGCAGGACGATGTACAGCTGATACTTAATCAGCTTATGGGCAAGCCGCCCGTTATATCTCCTGATTTTGAGTTTGATGAGCTGAATATCAGTGCGGTAAGCGAAGTAATGAATCAGATGATGGGAGCTTCTTCGACGGCTCTGTCGGAATTTCTGGGTATGGGTATTGATATATCGACACCTACTCCGTACATTCTCAGCGAGGTAAATATTGCCGACCTGCAGAATTATGAGCAGACGGATATGGTTGCCGCTATCAATTTTGACCTTACCATTGACGGTGTTATAAAATCGGAATTTATATCGGTGCTTAATATAGATCTTGCGGCAACGCTTGCCGACAGAATGATCGGCGGTGCATCATCTCCCGAACCGATCGTGACAGAACCTGCACCTGCACCGGCTCCTGCTCCGGCTCCTCAGCCTATTCCGCAAGTGGAACCTGTTCAGCAGGCGGCACCTGTAACACAGGCGGCTTCTGTTCAGCAGGCGGCACCTGTAGCACAGGCGGCACCCGTTCAGCAGGCGGCTCCTGTACCTCAGGCGGCACCAGTTCAGCAGACAACACCTATGCCGCAGGCGGCACCTGTGCCACAGGCGGATATGTATGCACAGCAGGGATACTATGGATACCCGAATCCTGCTATGAATCCTGCAATGTACGGTCAGCCGGTGCAGCCTGTTATGCAGCCTCAGCCGGCGGTAAACTACCGTAATGCCCAGCTTGCACAGTTTGAGAACTTTGAAGCTCCGCTCGGCTCAGAACAGAAAGAAAACTTACAGCTCCTTATGGACGTACCGCTTCAGATTTCTGTCGAGATAGGCTCGACTAAAAAGAAAATCAAGGATATACTTGAGTTCTCACAGGGTACTATCATAGAGCTTGAAAGACAGGCAGGCGCACCCGTTGACGTTATGGTAAACGGAAACCTCATCGCAAGGGGCGACGTTGTTGTTATCGACGATAACTTTGCGGTAAGAATAACGGAAATAGTAAAATCGAAATTTATGGACAGCCTCGGTAAAGGCGAATAACATATAATAAAACAGGGATACGAAAGGAAACCTTACACTTATGGATAAGAAGATATTACTTGTAGACGATGCGGCATTCATGCGTATGCTTATCCGCAACACACTTACGACAAACGGCTACACAAATATACTTGAGGCGGCTGACGGCGAAATAGCGGTTTCGACATATTCAGCAGAAAAGCCCGACCTTGTTATAATGGACATAACAATGCCCAACAAGACCGGTATCGAGGCACTCAAGGAAATCAAGGCTATGGATCCCGGTGCAAAGGTCGTAATGTGCAGTGCTATGGGTCAGGAAGCTATGGTAGTAGAAGCTATCAAGCTCGGCGCACTTGATTTCATCGTAAAGCCGTTCAAGGCTGAGAGAATACTTCAGACCGTTAAGAAAATACTTGACTGATGGAATACGTACAGCTTGTATGTGCGCTTATCGGCGTACTTGCACTGATTTTTCTGTTCTTCTGGGTACTGAGAAAGGTAAACAAGGGGATACTGAGCGTAAGCGGAAAACGGCTCAAGGTGCTTGACCGTGCCTCGCTCGGCGGTGAAAAATCGGTGGTTGTCGTGAGCGTTGCAGGAAAGTGTATGGTGCTTGGCGTGACTGCCGGCAGGATAGACAAGATCGAGGATCTGTCGATCACGGAAGAAGAATATATGTCTGAGCTTTATCCTGAGGGAAGCGGAAGGCAGGATAACTTCTTCGCCGCCTTCAGTGACGCAATGGCTAAAAACATAAAGAATATGAGAGGGAAGAAAGCCCGCCGTGACGAAGAATCGGATTGCGGCGATGAGGTTCCCGATGTTCGCAAAACCGATGACGGAACAAATTCCGATGACAAAAAATTCTGACGAGAGGAACACGGAGTCGAAATGACAAGAGCTTTTGGTCTTACGATTAGAAAAATGTTTATCGACAACAAGCGGATTTTTATCCGCTTTATCGTGTCTTTAACGGTATGTATCGCACTTATCGGTGTGCTGTGCAGTGTAACGGCTTTTGCGGCGGATAACAATGCGTCAGGCAACGCAGGTACAACATCCGCAATTACCGATACAACATCTGGCAATACATCAGGCGGTACGGAATCTGCAAGCTCATCGGTAATGAAGGATCTTATCGGGGTAGACGGCTCGCAGTCGCTTGAGGTAATACTGCTTGTGACCGTGCTTTCACTTGCGCCGTCGCTTCTCGTGATGATGACCTCATTTGCGAGAATCATTATCTGCTTCAGCTTTCTGAGAACGGCAATGCAGACGCAGTCCACGCCGCCTAATATGGTGCTTACGGGATTGTCGCTTTTCCTTACGATATTCATAATGTGGCCTGTTTTCTCGGAGATAAACGAAACGGCATATCAGCCGTATGCGG
>OMDF01000306.1_pt1 | contig 30298 bp, 20 predicted proteins | sample 1673631 | NCBI WGS metagenome assembly OMDF01 (sample SAMEA103958117, study PRJEB25191) | human gut metagenome | biome: human-associated habitat [ENVO:00009003]; feature: intestine environment [ENVO:2100002]; material: feces | place: Germany | collected 2013/2015 | reverse complement strand
CGGGCGTAACAGAGGTCGTGATTAGTCTCCACATGCCACGTTTCGCGCCACACCCACGACAAGTGGATGGTGCCCTGCTCGTCCACGTAGAGTTGCCAGTAAGCATTACGCTTGTCCTCGCCGTCAATCAGCACGTCCTGCACCCGATGCCATCGTCCGGTCTTCACGTCGTAACGGTTCAGCACCAGGTTACCCCGCCCCGACGAACCGGAACGGTAGGCAAACAGCAAATCGCCACCCGACAAGAGATAAAACTCCGGATAAGTCACGTTACCTTCGTCGACACCGGTCATCGGTTCCTTCTCGCCCAGTTCGAGCGAATAAGGTTTCAGGCTGCGACAATAGTTCAGCGGATGGCCGTGATGGTCGAAAGCCACGTGCAGATAGCCCTTGCCGTCGATCATCATGCTGATGACGTTGTGGGCATCCTTTACATTTCCCTTGTACTGTGTGCGGTGCAGTGTCCAACGGTCGGAACCGAGCTTGCGTTTGCCCAACATCAGATAGCCGTCGGCATCGTAATAGGCTATGTACTGCTCGTCGCCACTAGTCACCAGCGAGTTGTTACGGAACACTGTCGTATTGACCGACGTCTGACTGTATCCCTCGCCTACTTCCACGAGCCTCGCGGCAGGCACAACCTCCTGCGCCATTGTTCCAAGGGGCAGGCAAGCCAATGCCAGCAGCAGACATGTATTTCGAAAGTTTCTCATATCAGGAATAAAGGTTGTAAACAGAGAAACCGGAAAAATTACTCATAATAAGCATGATCCTTCGGGAAATCTTCGCCTTCCCAAGCCTTCTTGCTGGTCCAGTTTTGCGGAGCGTCGGTCCAGAAAGGATGATCGGCCGGCAATCCCAGCGGCAAGAAAGCCAATGAAGCCATGTAAAGGCTACCGTTATTGGTATACCAGTCGGAGATATTGGGTTGCGAACCGTTGAAGCCGAGTGTGAGGAATCCCTTTTCGTTGAAGTTACGATTGTCACCGAACATGCGCTTGATGACAGCCGTCATGGCAGCACGCACCTGTCCGTTCGACAGTTCCTTCGGCAACCATCCGCGCCATGCCAGCAAGGCCAGAGGCTGAAGCGTACCGGTGCGGTAAGTAATGGAACGGCCGTATACGGGGAAAGTACCTTCGGGCGAAATCAGACGTTCCAGAATAGAGCCATAGCGCTGCATACGCTTCTGGGCACGCTGGAAGTTGCAATCGGGCGCATTCCAAACCTTGTTTTTGCCACTGTTGGTGAATACTTCAAGACACTCAACGTACATGGGATGCAGCACGAAGCTGTTGTAATAGTCGAAGGCAAAGCCCGGTCCGTCACTGTAGAAACCGTCGCCTACATACCACTCTTCGACCTTGCGAAGTGAAGAGACAATGCGGTACGTATCGCTCTTGGCTCCTGCCTTACGCAAGAAGCACTCTACCGTCGATGAAAACAGCAACCAGTTGGTATAAGGCGGATCGACACGGCGCAATTGGCTGAACTCTTCGATGTAGCGTTGCTTCGTCAGGCTATCGAGCGGCATCCACAAAGCATCGTATCCGCGCAAGAAACTTTCGGCCACGTAAGCGGCATCGACCAGTGTCTGTCCTTCCTTGCGCCACAACAGGTAATCCTTGCCCTGTGGATCAACAGCCTGAGCATAGCTCTTCAGTGCCCATTCGCGCAACTGCTTGCGCTGCTTGCCTTCAGCCGTATCATCATCGGGCAACGAAAGCCACGGTGCCAGACCGGCCATCAGACGGCCGAAGCATTCCATGTAAGTCACCTTCTTATTGCGTCCGTCCCATGTAGGGCTGAGCTCTACCAACATGTTTTCCTGCAGGCGGCCTTCACTCATGTTGCTCAGTACAGGAGCCGCCATACGGTACATTACGTCGCACCACAGTTCGCGGTCGGTCATTTCTTTTTCTTTCTTCTTCTTTGCCGAAACAAACTGAGCCGGCAACAACAAAGCTACTACCAAGAGTAGCCATAAGCTTTTTCTTGTCTTCATGATATTTTGTATAATGGTTTATTGATTACATATTATAATAAGTTATTTCTTCTGATAGACACGCACGTAGTCTATCTCGTATTTCATAGGCAGAGCAGCATCGTCTATCGGTCCGCCGTTGATGCCTCCGATGGCAAGATTGAGCAACAGATACATGGGCTTGCGGAAAGGATTGCTTCCCTGACCTATTTTTCCGTTCACAGTCTCGCTCAAAGGAATCTCGTTCAGCAGTTCATCGTCCAAATAAAGCTTGATGCTTGTTTCGTCCCAATCCATACGCCACAAGTGGAACTTGTCGGCCCAGTTGGCATCACGGTCAGTAAAGTGGGTAAAAGGAATCTTGGCACTGTTCCATTTGGCATGATATGGACGGTCGGTACCCCAGCAGGCATTGGCCAGAATGTGTGGCACACCCTTGATGCGGTAATACTCCATCACATCAATTTCACCGCACGAAGGCCACTGTACCCCTTTTCCCAGCAGCCAGATAGCCGGCCATGACCCTCCGGCTATAGGAATCTTGGCATACACTTCGAAGCGCCCGTAAAGGAATTCCTTCTTCCCGGCAGTCGTAACCGATGAGGAAGTATATTCGATGAACTCACGTTTCTTGCGCCAGTCCTTACTGCCCGCCTCGTACAAAGGGTTCTTCCGTCCTTCCACTTTGCGGGCTTCGATCACCAGTTTTCCATCCTTGCAATAAGCATTGTCAGGCTGGTACCACTGCGCTTCCTCGTTGCGTGCAAAACCGTTCTCGTAGTTCCACACCGCTTCGTCCAGCCTTCCGTCACGTTCGAACTCTTCGCTCCATACCAGATTCCACTCCTGTGCAAATCCTCCTGCCCATGCTCCACAAACGAGAAGCACCGACAACAATCCTTTTTTACAATATTGTATCAGCATATCCTTATGTTTGTTACGTATTTGTTGCAAATATACGTCATTCAGCCCTATAAAACCTGCCATAAATAAGCCAAAAAAGGGCAAGAATCAGTCAAAAGAGAAAAAATATCCCGTATTATTCAATCCCTTGACAGGAATAAATAATACGGGAATTATAGAAAATCAAGCGTTGGCCTTATTCAGCTTTCTGATATACCCGTACGTAGTCGATATGGTATTCCATAGGCAGATTTGAAAGGTCTGGCGCCCCTCCATTTCCTCCCATTGCCAAATTCAAGAAAATCTGCTGGCCTAAACCTCCGTCACCACTATTTCCTGCATCACGGAACGGATTACGCCAAGATCCTCTCCACCAATCATTCAGACCACCAGATCCATTAGAAGTATTGTTTAAATCAATCTCATTCATCAGTTCTCCATCTAAATACAATTTAATGTACTGATCATCCCAATCCATCCGCCAAACATGATATTTGCTTGCCCATTTCGAATCTTTATTCGTAAAGTCGCTCAAAGGACGATTATATGAATCCCATTTTGCACTCCAACGAGTGTCACTTCCCCAACAAGCATTAGCATGAATACTCGGAGTACCGCTTACCAAATAATATTCCAGTAAATCTATTTCACCTCCGAGCGGCCATTCCCAACACCAGCTATCATTACTAATGCCAGTTGTCCAAATAGCAGGCCAAGCTCCTCTGGTTGTAGGAATCTTAGCACGAACTTCCATAGTTCCATAACGGAAACGGAATTTAGAAACAATACTACTCGAAGTGTACTCGGCATATTCACGATTCTTCTTCCAATCACTGCTACCTTCTTCATAATTTGGATTGTCCACACGTTGACGTTTTCCAGTAATAACCAAAGCACCATCTTGGCAAACCGCATTCTGATCGGAATACCACTGCAATTCTTCATTACGTTGAAATCCTTCCTCGAAACGCCATTTCTCCAAATCGGGAGCACCAGTACCATTGAACTCATCATGCCATACCAATTTCAGATCAGTTTCCCCATATGCGTCACCTATTTCAGGAACATCCGTCACAGGAAAATATTCCGGTCCTTCCTCTTCTTCCTTCACGTAAGTCACAGTTATAAAATACATCAATGTATTTACTTTCGAATTGATCTGATAAAAAGTAGAATTTAATATTCTAACAGGCAATACATACGTTTTAGATTGCTTTAACTCTTTCTGAATGTAATCGACCAAATTTTGCGAAAATATCAAAAGGGAAGCCTCTTCTGAAAATACATTACCTGCAAATAATGTCAACTTATCGGCCGACAATTGGTAAAACTCTTCCGGTAACAGTTCCACATCAACATATTTCGCATAAAGTCCTCCCTCCAAAGATTTAGCGATTGCCGTATTTAATGAATCTGCATCTATTATTAAGTCTACAGTATTTTCTTGCCCGGCTACACGCTCCTGATAAAGAGCAGCACTTAAAGCATAGGAATAATTCTCTGAAGTTTTTTCAGGGTCATATTTAAGTTCCGGAACATTAATATTGCATTCGGCTCCGTTCCAAACCTCACGTGCCTGTACCAAATTCAGTTGATTCAGATCTATATTGCCTTTATATTCCAAATCTACATATTCTTTGTTACAGCTATAAAATCCGATAGAAAAGACAGTCATACAACAGACCGCTATCCATTTCATATTATTTTTCATAACAAACTATTTTCTTTAAATTAATCCAAAGGAACTGTTTCAGGATCATAGACTTCCACATCCACATCATAAAAAGAGAACTCCGACATATGGAAATATTTCTTATTCTGTGAAGATGTGGTCACACTGAAGCGAAAATGTTTAAACTTTTTGCCAGGAGCTACAAAATCTGAGGAATAATCAGTTGCACTTGTAGCAGGTAATCCCACCAAAGAAGCCACTGTTTCCCACACTTCGCCATCTGCACTAATCTGCAAATCAGCAGAAGTAGGGTATCCATCCGTATTACTTGTGCTACGAGTAGTATACTTGATAGCAAAGTTTTCATGTTCTTCCCTGAAATCAATTTGGATATACTGGGGAAGGTCAACCTGCGGCTGACTCCAACGAGTATGGAAAAAAGTGTTCACATCTCCATCTATCAAGTTTTTGATAGGTCCTTCAGAAGGTTCTTGATTATCCGTACTAAGTTGATCTTCGGTAATTGTTACCTTTGTCCGGTTCTTTTCTGTCAAGGTAGCCGGTGCCGGACCTGATTTAGCCTTCATCTCTGTTACAATACCCGCCTCATGAGCTGCGTTGAAAGTCTGAAAAGAAAAAGTATAGTCACCAAAACGTGCACGAGTATCTTCTACCAACAACCCAGTTGCTCCTTTTGATACCAATTTGCAAACCTCTTTCTTCTGCAAAGGATCAGTATAACGAATCTTCATATAAGAAAAACCTTCTTCCGTTGCTGGCCATGTCAACTGAATCGAACCCGGCAAAGCCTCTGCCTTCACTTTGGAAACATCGAACGATATAGGAGCTGCCGAAGAGCCTTCCAATTCAAACACTTCTAATTTATCGTCACATCCAACTGTACAAACCAATGCACAAGCCAATGCAACCATATATTTTAAACTATATCTCATATGCTTAGTTTTTATAAAAGAATCCTACATTATTATCATAATAATTACCAGCCGGGATTTTGGGTAAGATTCGGATTTAAACGAATCTCACTATCCGGTATAGGGAACAAATACATCTTATCATCCCATACTAAAGACTTCGTAGTCTTCTTATACGAAAAGATATTGTCACCTGTCTTTGTAATCTCCATACGTGAAATACTTGTAAATCCACCTTCTTTCCAACGGCGTACATCCCAAAAGCGGTGCCCTTCAAAAGCTAGTTCTACCATACGTTCGCGTTTATAACGTTCCCAAAATTCCGCTCCACTCAATCCTTTTGGCAAAAGAGGCATATTCACATCCGAACGGGTACGAATTTTGTTTACAGCATCACGAGCAGTCAGAAAAAACTCATCTGTTACTTGTTCAGGAGAACCTATATATTGATAAAGAGCCTCGGCATAGTTCAGATAAAATTCCCCAAGTCGGAAGGTAATCCAACTGTGACGTTTTCCACCTGTACCTTCACCAGAACTGATATCAATAGTGCCATCCAAATACTTTTTCAGATAATAACCTGTAGGAGTCGCATATGAAATCGGAGCACCATTACGTCCTCCTATATAGGTTTCCAACGGAAATGGATTTGTATTAGGCCACTCATCACCATTACAAGCAATAGTCATCTTAAAACGAGGATCTCTTCCTTCATACGGATTACGTGGATCCGGTTCACCACCATTCTTCATCTCATAAGCATCAACTAAAGTTTGTGTAGGACAGTTACCAGATTGACCGTTCTCCATACCAATAGGGAAATTATAATACTCTGGAGAATTAATATCTCCTAAACGGCGAGCAAAAATCACTTCACCAGCCTTGTAATTATCAGTTCCCCAAAGGTCGGTATATTTTCCCAATGTAATGTCGTTCATTGCACAATAATCAATTACCTCCTGATTAGCCAAAGCTGCTTCTTTCCAAAGTTGTTTATCACCACTCTTGTTAAAAAGCTTACTAGCACGATAAAGTGCTGCGCGAGCCTTTAACGCCAAAGCGGTACCCCGATTTACACGTCCCGTTTCCGGATTGCTCACACCACCGGCTGCATCTTCCAGGCCATAATAGGAAACCGGCAACTCAGATGCAACAGCATCACATTCAGAAATAATAAAATCAAAAACTTCGTCAGCTGAAGTACGTCCCAAAGAATTGGCCTCTTCTTCTGTCAATACTTCAGTGGTGAAAGGGACATCACCATAAGCACGAACAAGCAAGAAATAAAAGTAAGCCCGCAACAAACGCACTTCATACTGATAACGATTGAAACGTTTCATCTGCTCTTGATAATCTTGCGTAAAACGCAAATCATAAAAATCCAGATTCTTAGTTTCTTTCAGGAAATAGTTACATGCACGGATAGGCGTATAATAACCAAAATAAGAAGTTGTATAAAGTGCTGTCCAGTTTCCGTTCGTAAAATCAAGCACCGAAGAATATGTCAATGCCATTTCTGCCTCGTCACAAGCTGAAGCCAACGAGGTGAGACTGGGCATATCCGAATCCAGCCAAGAATAGATATTGTTCACAAAACCGGCTGTACGTCCGAAATCCGAAAATACATAGTCTTTGTTATAATTGGTATACTCATGATAGTCCATTTTATCGGTACATGCCGATAAACCTGCTACACAAGCGAAAACCAAACATATATTTTTCAATCTCATATATTTATTAGTTTATTGGTTCAATATTTATAAGCCATTATTAAAGTCCAAGTGACACACCAACATGGATAGAACGAGTTGCCGGATGATCGTAAGGAGACATCGCCTCAGGATCAGTTATTTCGATGTTATCTATCGAGAAAAGATCAACACCACGTACATACACCTTGGCTGTTTTCATCTTAATCTTACTTAGCCATGCCTGAGGAATCTTGTAATAAACTTCGCAATTACGCAATTTCAAGAACGAACGATCCTGCAACCATATCGAACTATTATAATTGTAGTTATTATCCACACGCTCTGTACTCAAACGCGGAAAACGAGCATTCGGAGTTTCAGGTGTCCAACGGTTCTCATAATAATAGTTTGCAATAGATGTGTTATCAATCAATGGCAAATAAAAAGCATATGAGTTCAAGGCAGCCGTATAATTACTTACACCCTGAAAATAAGCGTCAATGCCCAATCCTTTCCACTCAAAGCCTACATTGAAACCATAATATATTTCAGGACAGGTTGTATTATACCCCATCGGAATCACATCGTTCGAATTAACCACACCGTCACCATTGACATCTTTATATTTAATATCACCAGGTTTTACAGGTCCAAACTGTTGCGGAATGCTGTTGGCAATATCTGCATCATCAATAAAGAAGCCGACAGCCTGCAATCCCCAAATCTGTCCTACAGGTTTGCCCTTGGCATAAAGATAATCATAAGCTTGGGGAGTTTCCATCTGCTCTTTGATTTCACTGGTATAATAAGAGAAATTACCTCCTAAACGAATGCGGAAGTCACCAAAATTCTTATTATAATCCAAACCGATTTCTGTGCCCCAGCTATCCACAATACCACCATTCACATACGGAGCAGAAACGCCAATGATAGAAGATACCTGTCCAGCTGAACTTACCCAAATATCCGAACGCCTTTCATAAAAGCCATCAATAGTCAATGTAAGTCCTTTCAGCATAGACATATCCAAACCAAGGTTGTACTTATATGCCTTTTCTGTCGTTCCATTCAAAGAAGGCAAACGCCCTTCCTGCCAACCACCATCACTTCCCGTATGGTTGTCCTTGATAGGATAGCTGTTACCACCTACTACAGTTTCATTCCAATATCCATTAGATGGAATATTGTCTGTCTGAATGATACCAAACGAACCACGTAACTTCATAAAATCAATCACATTCTGATTTTTCATAAAACTTTCATTAGAAATGACCCATGCCAAACCAATAGTAGGCGCCAATCCCCAACGGCTATCGGGATCCAAACGGTTAGAAGCAGAAGAAGTCAACGTGAAATCTGCAAAATAGCGATTCTTATAACCATAGTGAGTATACCACGATGCGCTTTGTGTAAACAAAGTATTACCTACACCATTTTTATTGTCGTATTTATAAGTATATAACAACATAGTATAGATGTCGTGTACTCCAAAACTACGTTTCCAATCAACATTTGCTTGAAAATTAAAAGAACGATGCTGCCAATCCAGTTTTGAATAATTATTGGCATCAATAGAACCGTCATTAACACCGCCCTCAAAATTAGAGAATTCTATCGGTTCACCATTTTCCCACTTGGTAACAGTCTGCATACCATACTTGGCACGTTGTCTGTAATCCTCCCAATAAGAAGCAATGTTATCGTAACCGATGCGCAGAGTAGCTCCTAAACCTTTAGTAATTGAAGATAAATCTTGTTGTAAAGCCATATCGGCATACAAAGCACGGGTATGTCCTTTCGTATAGCCACGTCCTTGAGCCAAATATACAGGATTATAACCTTCTCCCCAAGTAGCATTACCTCCCCACAAACCACTCTCTGTTCTGATGGGGAAAGCTGCAGAAGGAACCATAAAAGTCTTGTATATCAGATTCTCTCCACTTGATGCAGGACGGCTAAACTCATTCAAAACACCCATGATATTGGCTTGCATGCGTGTGGTAGAAGTCAAATCAATATCCAGATTCGAACGGAAGTTTGCCTTCGAATATTTTTCTTGGGTTGAATATCCGGCATTTGAATTAGCATTATTGATAAAACCGCGATTATTTTGCAGGTTCATCATCGTAAAATAACGCATTTTTGAGGAACCTCCACGGAATGTCAACGTAGCGATGTCAGATGTTCCCCTGTCACGAAATACTTCATCTGCCCAATTGACATTTGGATAAAGATAAGGATATTTTCCACTCTGAAAAGCATTCAGTTCATTTTGGGAATAGCGTGCTGTTCTGCCATCATTGGCCAATGCTTCGTTAATAGCATTCGCATAGGTATAAGAGTCAGCCATCTCAGGAATATCAGTCTGAGAATTGAATGCATGGTCATAAGAGAAATTTATCTCACGCGTCCTGTATTTACCACGTTTAGTTACAATATTAATCACACCATTCACGCCCCTATAACCATAAAGAGCCACAGCAGCCGCATCACGCAACACGGTTACAGACTCTACTTCCTCTGGAGTAATATAATTCAAGGCGTTCCAATTGTTATCCCGTTCCAGTCCATCTACGACTAACAATACTCCGTTATTACCGTTCAGGGTCTTAAGTCCACGGACATACATGGAAGGAATCTGATCCCATACAGAACCGGTATTCTGCATGGTCGTCAAACCTGTAACATTTCCATACAACGAATTACCGATATTAAAGGAAGAACGATTGTCAATCTGATCGGCATAAACAGTTGATGCCGCTCCGGTAGATTCGGCATTTGTTTGCTTCAAACCGAAACCGTAATTCACAGCTTCAGTAGAGAAATCCATGACGATGGTTATTACCTTATTATCGTTCTTGCCCACCGGAACCACTTTGGTTGCATCATTCCAAGTCTGTATTTTCAAGGTACTTCCTTGCTCGGCAGCTATCTCAAACAATCCGTTCCGATCTGTGGCGACCTGTACCAACGGGTTGGCTTCAACAAACACCAACGCACCTTCTACCGGATTGCCCTGCTTGTCTACAATTTTACCGGTCACATTGTTTCCTTGTGCAAAGCCTTTCATGGCAACACAAGACAACATGGCCAAAGCTAATATCTTGTATTTTTTCATATCTTTATTTCTTCATTAATTGTATATTTCTACACAAACATTAATTCCACCCCGGGTTTTGAGTCAATCCATACTCTTTATTCACCTCGGATGGCGGGAAAGCAGACAAATACCATTTTGTACTGAAGTTTGTCCACCAAGAGCGTGCTATATTTCCCAAAGTAAATATCTCATAACGGAATTGAGCCGGTTTTTCAGGGAACTCATCCCTATTTCCATCGGTTCCGCTCCAAGGTTTATCACCACCACCATCGTTACGATAAATACGTAAACCATGCAACGGCTGTTTAAACAAGTCTGCACGTTTGTAGCGGATCAGGTCAAAGAAACGAACATCTTCCAAACCCAATTCACAAGCACGTTCACGAAGAATTTCTTCAAGCAAAGCTTCTTTATTGCTTGTCAGGTTCTTACCTGGATTGCAAGCATCCAGATCACCCAATCCAACACGTGCACGCACTTTGTTGACATTGGCTATAGCACCTGCAAAATCGCCCTTTGCCTGCAGACATGCTTCAGCATAAATCAGATACATCTCTGCCAACCGCAAATAAGGCCATTCCAAATAGTTACCTGCCAAACTACCTTTTCCTTCCTTGAAAAACTTGTAGCAACGGAAACCTGTAGCAGTCTCGCCAGTTTCAAGACGAGAACCATCAATGTTCTCACGTCCGCCAACCCATAATTCTGCCGCATGGTCGCCATAACGTGCGCCGTTTACCAACATTGTCTCATACAAGCGAGGGTCACGGTTAGGCTGGTCGTAATCATTATTTTCAAAGAAAGGGTGTGCACCGTCTTTCAGATAGTCTTCGGTAAAGGGTTTTCCATCGCTCATAGGGAACATCTTCATATATTCCAAAGTAGGAGTATAACCGCCGAATGTCACCCATTCACCCCAATAATACCACCAATCCCAATTGTATTTACCAATAATACGGGTAGAAATCAACAATTCTGTATTGTTTTCACGAATAAAATAAGCTTTGTTGAAAGCAGAACGATAGCCTGAAGACGTAGCCGATTGGGACTCAATCAATGAATAATATCCTTTATTTTCCAGTTCAGTGAAAAATTCATTGCAAGCTGTCCAGCAGCGGTTCCACCAATCTGCACTATATCCCCCATACCAAACTTGTTTGCTTTCGACCGCAATTTGAGGATTCTCAGTACAATAAGGTTCATTATCATTGAACAACGGACTGGCTGCAAACAACAGAATCTTACACTTCAGCCCCATAGCTGCGGCTTTGGTAAAGCGGCCTTGCCAGTTGACATCGTCGCTACCCAAATCCCAAGGAAGCACGGCGGCAGCTTCATCCAACAAGCCAACCATGTAATTCACTGTTTCCTCAGCTGTTGCACGAGGCACCTCATACGAAGCCTCGATGCCATATGTCTGTTTCACAAGTGGAAGTCCTCCCAAATGACGGAAAAGGTCGAAATAGCGTGATGCAATTATAACTTTCGCTTCGGCAGCAAGACGTGATTTCTCAGCGCCATCCATATCAGGAACACGGTCTACGTTTTCAATAAACATCCATGCAGCCCGGATTGCTTCCCAACAGTTCTCTTTTGTATAATTGAAACGAGTGTCATCGCCCGTATCTTCGTCGCTTGCCTTGTAAGCACCCGAATAATATTTACGGTTCACTCCATCCCACGAATTGTGGCTGTGCCAGCAATCGGACAGAACTTCAAACATACCTGTGTTCATCTTCCCATCCACAGCATTCCAGTTTGTTGCCAAACCATAATACAGATAGCTATACGTCTTCCACAAAAAAGCACGTGCATATTCGGCCTTAGAAAAAATAGTGTCCTGGTTCATATCACCGGTACTCGGAGCTTTCTCCAGAAAGCTATCGCCGAACTTTATCTGATCGACACACGAGGAGAACAACAACATGCCTCCTGCAAATGCCGCAATAAACCATTTAGTCAGTTTTTTCATATTATTTCTATTTACGTATGAAAGGATTAGAAACCTACTTTCAAACCTATGTTAAATACTCGCGTCAAAGGATAGTTAGGGCGGTCGCTCTGACGAGATTCCGGATCACCCCACATAAAGTTCGTGAACGTCAGCAGATTGTAACCGTTCACATAGAGACGGCAGTTGTTTACCTTTATTTTTTTCAAGAAGGGGAAATCCATGTTATAACCGATTTCCACATTCTTCAAGCGCAAGTAGCTGGCATTAACCAAATACAGGTCGCTCTGGGCATAGTTATTGTTGGCATGACTGCTCGATGCACGCGGAAACTTAGCCGTAAACGAATCGGCCGAAGAACGCCAAGTATTTTCATATTGATAGAGCAGCAAACCCTTTTGGTTGGTATCACCCAACGGACGACGGAATTCGCTTAACATACGATCCACATTCCAAGCACCGGTCCATTGCATAGAGAAGTCGAACTTGCCCCAAGCAAATCCTGCTGTCAGACCGGCTGTATATTCTGGTATATCGGTAAAACCGATATCGCGGGTAGCATCGTTACCATCCAACTTGCCGTCACCGTTCAGGTCGACGTACACTGCATCACCAGGAGCCAACGTAATACCATGGTCGGCAATGGGACGGCCAAACTCCTCCTGATAGCGGGCATCGGCAGTCTCATCGTAGAATCCCCAGAATTTATACATCAAACGAGAATTAATACGTCGGCCTGTTTCGTACAACCAAGGTTCATTCTGTTTCACCTCGTTCATATAAACAATCTTATTAGTAGCATATGACATATTGAAAGTTGCCCAGTAACGAAAATCCTCACTCAACTGGTCATTCCATTTCAACTGCAATTCGTAACCTTTGTTTTCCACCTCACCTACATTGACGGGAGGAAGCACCATACCCAAAATACCGGGCAAGTAATCGGGCTTGGTCAGAATATCTTTACGGCGTTCGATAAAATAGTCTACCGAAACACTCAGGCGGTCTTTCAGAATATTGAAATCGATACCGTAGTTCTGTTTCAGCGAGGTCTCCCATTTAGACTCCGGATTGGTTTGAGAAGCTTCCCAAGCACCCGGTTTCTTATTCCCTACATTCTGGCCGAAATAATATCCGTCATACTGACCAAATCCGTATTTGCCAGGTAAATAAATGAAACGTTCCGAACCGTTCTTATCGTTACCTACCAAACCTAATGATGCACGTACTTTCAGATAGCCGACAACATCCTTCAAAGGTTCAAAGAAAGGTTCTTCGCTGATTACCCATCCTAACGAACCGGCTGGGAACAGACCATATCGGTTACCCGGAGCAAAGTTTTCAGAACCGTTGTACCCCACGTTGAACTCGGCCATATAACGAGTCTTCCAGTCGTAGGTCACACGTCCTACAAAACCAACGTAACCCGAAGGTATGTAGTTATAAACACCACCCGGATAGTATTTCTTCGACTGATTGTAAAGAGCCAGAGCCGAAACGTTGTGATCGCCAAACTTACGGTTATAATTCAAAGCCAACTCCATGTACCAGTCACGAGCCTTCCCAAAGTCTCCGTCGCTATAACTCAACTGGCTGTCCGATCCTGATTTGCGGAAAGAAATAGAACCGTCGTCAGCCACAATCGGAGTATAGCTGGCTACCGAAGCATACGATCTTTTTACATTAGAGTATGCCGAATTATAAGAACCTTTCAACTTGACAGAAAGTCCTTTTGTAATGAAATCCAGTTTTTGGTCGAGTACCAAGTCGACGTTCAACACATTGTTGGTTTTTACACGGGCACCTTTGCCATAATAAGAAGCCAAACCATCGGTCCCCGTAAACGGCAGGTAATCGCCGTTCGACTTGATATACATGCCATTCACAATACCTGCACTGGCAAAAGGAACAGCCCAATACAACTTACGGAACAACTGGTTCTGGTCTTCGTCCGACTCGGGCGTGCGTTTCACTTCCACACGACCACCGATGTTTACCGAAAGCAACGTCGTCTTTGTAATGTCAAAGTCCAGGTTGGCACGATAGTTGTAACGCTTGTAATCAAAGTTAAAGTCATCGGCTGCCTTGAACTGCTTGAACATACCGTTCTGCGAGAACATACCAGCTGAAACGAAATATCGCATCTTGTCCGTACCACCCGAAATGTTCACATTGTGCTGCGACTGGATAGAAGCTTTGTTCATACAGTAATCAATCCAGTTGATATCCGGATAAAGAATCGGATTGGTATGATCGCGGAAAGCGGCAAGCTGCTCGTCAGTAAATATCTGCGAACCACCGTCGTTAATGCTCATCATATTGTAATAATCGGCATACTGATAAGAATTGGCAAAGTCCAAATCCTTTGTACGGACATTTACACCTACCGAAGTCGAAAATGAAATCTTAGCCTTACCTTCGGCACCGCGTTTGGTCGTAATCAAGATAACACCGTTGGCACCGCGTACACCGAACACGGCTGTTGCCGAAGCATCTTTCAACACTGTCACACTTTCAATTTCATTCGGGTCAATCTGAGACATGTCACGTTCCACGCCGTCCACCTGAATCAGCGGCGTTGTAGAAGCACCATCGGCATATGTTGCAATACCACGTACATAAACCTCTGCCGCATCGGCACCCGGCTCACCGGAATATTGTACAGAAGATACACCTGTCACCTGACCGGAAAGAATATTGTTCACCGATCCGGCCGGCGTCTTCAGCAAATCGTCACCCTTCATTGAAGAAATGGCACCGGTCACAGATACTTTCTTCTGCACACCGTAGGCCACAACCTCTACTTCGCCAAGCATCTGCGAATCTTCTTCAAGCACAATGTTCAATGTAGCGCCAGCTTTCTTCAAAGTCACCACCTGATCTTTGTAACCGATAAAGCTAATCTTCAACTTACTTCCTGCAGGAACATCAAGCGTAAACTTACCATCCAAATCGGTAATCACACCCACCGTCGTACCTACAGCCATTACGTTGGCACCAATCACAGGTTCACCATTGATATCCTTCACTACACCTGTCACTCTCACCGTACCCTGCTGCACCGTCTCCGGCATAGGTCTATCCTCTGCATATCCTTTTATCGGAGCCGAGAGGAAAAGGCACAATAAAATTGCGGCTGGAAGCAATCGGCGAACGTTAGGATTTCGCCATCCTGAGAAGTTTTCTTGCTTTTCCATTAGCAACAATTTTAAGATTAAACATATATTTTATCCATAAAACTCGTTGAAATCCGTTTGCGTTTTTTCACAATCGAATCCGGCACAAAAGTATTTCTACCTATTACAAAAATACTTCTGAAAGGGTCCAAAGTAGTTGAATTTAGTTCCATGAAACATTTTTCGACAAAGAATGAAACATTATTCAACATGCAAGCGCAAGGCTTTTTGCTTAAACAATGTTACAAAACATATAAATTAAGAATTGAACGAAATGCAGTCTAGAAATGCAAGATAAATGCCTTATGCAGAAAAGCGGTGAAACATCCGTAAAGGCTCTGCTTTCACCATATACTACTGTATACCAACATTTAAGAATGAGGTGAAAGCGTGAAGGATATTTTCTGGGTTCTGTTCACCATCCGTGAAAGTTTCACCTGACTGTAGTCTGTCCACAATCCATCAGTACAATTCTAAAGTATCACTTTACGAGCATCAAGTAGTACATGGTGAACGTAAACACCTACGTTAGCTGGAGCGCATAACAAGTAATGCTCGAAACCTTAACAAACAATGTTACGAAAGGTAACAAGCAATGTCCGCGAGCGACACAAGCACGGCTCACGAGCAACACAAGTGTGGCTCGCGAACAACACTTGCACGGCTCGCAAGCCATGCAAGTGACGAACAAGCAAGATTATTCCTCGATTACTCCACCTCCCTGTGTGAAGCGTTCCATATACTCGGTGGGCTGCATACCAATTTCTTTCTTGAAACTGCTGCTGAAATAGCGTGGGTCGTTGTAACCCACAGCATAAGCCAAATCGGAAATCCGGATGTTTTTCTTTTCTTCCATGATGCGGCAGGCTGCCTTCATGCGGATATTACGGACAAACGATACGTAAGTTTGTCCTGTAAGCGACTTCAACTTGCGGAAACAGGTAGATTTGCTGGTGTGCATTTCTTCCAAGAAGTCTGACTGATCGAAGTCTGCATCGGCCAGATGGCGGTTCACGCAGTCGATGGCCCGTTGCAGGAAGTCTTCGTCGATGCTTGTATAGTCCAAGTCCTTTACTTCGAACACCAATTGCTTCTTGAAGTCCATGCTGCGCCGCTCGCGTGTACGGAGCAGGTTACTGATACGGGCATGCAGCACACTCAGGCTGAAAGGCTTGGAAATAAAGGCATCGGCTCCCGATTCGTAAGCCTCTACCCGGTCTTCTTCTTTATTCTTTGCTGTAAGCAGGATGATAGGAATATGCGAAGTCTCAAAATGCCCTTTGATGTAGCGACACAGCTCGATACCGTCCATTTCGGGCATCATGACGTCGGACACAATCAGGTCTACTTCTCTGTTGCCCACTATCTCAACAGCCTCCTTACCGTTGGCAGCCGTACAAATGTTATAATCGGTACCCAACAGCTTCGTCATCAGTTGCAGCAAGTCCTCACTGTCTTCCACAATCAGCAACGTACGGCGAACGACAGGAGGCAGCGGTTCCGTTTCCTCATCGGAAGTTGTTCTGGGAACAGCCGTATCTACGCTACCGTCCTGCAACGGCATTACCTCCCGAGGTTCTACGACTTCCGACAGCGAATCATCTATTTCTTCTTCGGCATAAGCATCTCGCCGTGCAGGGAAAGTTACGATAAAGGCAGTTCCTTTTCCCTCCTCACTCTCTACCTCGATGGTTCCGTGATGCAGCACAACCAAGTCGCGTACCAACGACAAACCAATACCTGTACCAATGGTCTTGAACTTCCGGTAGTCACCCTCATAAAATCGTTTAAAGAGTTCCTTCTGCGCATCTTTCGGGATACCTGCCCCGTCGTCCTTTACAATGAGGTACACTGTATCGTCTGTCCGGCCTTCCAGCGTTACACTGACGGTGCCGCCGGGACGATTGTACTTTGAAGCATTCGAAAAGAGGTTATAAAGAATCTTGTCCAGCTTGTCCGGGTCGAAATAAACCGACATTGGCTCGGGCGAACAGGACAGACTGAAATGCATATCCTTACGCGACATCAAAGGCCGGAAGCTGTCGAGGCTCCGACGTACAAACAAAGCCAGATCGGCACGCGAGACCTTCAGTTTCAGGTTACCGCTCTCGGCCTTGCGGAACTCCAGTATCTGTTGCAACAGTCTTATCAGACGGTTAATGTTGTTGTTCATCACGCGATACTGGTCCTTGTATTCGGGCGCAACACGCTTCAGTTCGTCCACCGAAGCCGAAAGAATGGTCAACGGTGTAAGCAACTCATGAGTGATGTTGGTGAAGAACTGCAACTTGGCATGGTTCACTTCTTCGACCTTGGCCTTTTCCATTTCGCGCAGATGGAGCGCGTTGCGCAGGCGGATGCGGTTGCGTACCTGCCTATATGTGCCGTATGCAGCAGCAACTATCAACAAAACGTACAAGGTGTAAGCCCACCACGTCTCCCAAGGCGGAGGCAATATCACCACTTTCATCCGATAGGGTTCCTTGCTCCAAACACCGTTTGAATTGGAAGCTTTCAGAAGAAACGTGTAAGTACCCGGTTCCAGATTGTTATAATAGGCAAAACGTTTGGAAGCATCGGTATACTGCCAGTCATCATCGAATCCTTCGAGCTTGTAGGCATAGTTGTTCCGCTGAGGGGAAGCATAGTCAAGCGCCGAGAACTCGATACTAAAGTTGTTGTGCTGGTAGTCCAGTCTGATTTCTTCGGCAAAACTCGGCGAAAGAGGAGAGATGTCTGTGCGTTCCGCATCGGGCAGCAACTTCCACGACTGGTTATAGACTTTAATGTCCGTTACCTTCACTGCCGGAGGTGGCACCTGCACCTCCAGACTGTCTGGATAGAAACTGTTATAACCCTGGTGCCCGCCGAAAAACATTTCTCCGTTACCGGCCACCGTCACGGCTCCCCGCAGGAAGATGTTATCCTGCAAGCCGTCTATCGTAGTATAAAGACGGAAAGAAGCATTATCTTTCAGATTGTCAGGAACCGTAAGTCGGACAAGCCCGGCATTCGTCCCCAACCAAAGGTTGCCTTCCTGATCGTCCCTGATGCTGGCAACAGCATCGCCCGGAAGATTCCATCGGGCATGCATCGGTAAAAAAGAATCGCTTTCCTTGTCATAATAGTTAAGTCCGCTGCCTCCCGTACCGGCCCAAAGGCGCCCGTGTGCGTCACGATGCAGACAGTCTACATAATCGTTGTTCAGTTTATGATTGTGGGAAGAATAGGCCTGCAACTTCCATTCGCCGGACGAAGCATCACAATGCAGCCTGATGACCCCATGCGTACCCGAAGCTACCCAGATGTCACCGTCGTTCCCCTCTACCACGCCTAATGTCACAACACTACGCATAGCGTCATTCTCCACCATAAGCGAATCGAAGCGGACCGCCTTTCCGTCGGCCCGGCGCATGGACACACCGTTACGGGTAGAGAACCACAGATTGTGCTTGGAATCTTCGTAAACATGATAGACACAATGTCCGGCCAGCCAAGGCGCTTCCTGCGGAGAATAATGCTTTATGCTCCATTGTTCCAGCCCTTTTTTCTCTATTTCGTAGGCACCATCGTCGTAGGCAGCGAGCCAGATGTGCCCGTCGAGCGAGCTCTGCATAATGGACATCACTGTAGTAATATCACGATACCCATGCGTATCCGGCAATTGGGTATAATAAACGGTTTTCCCGGTATTACGATCCTTGACGGCCAACCCATAGGATCCCATCCCCAACCACAAGCAGTTATCACGATCGATCAGCATGCTGCGTACCGAAGTGGTTTTCATCACACGCTTCAATTCCTGCAATCCATCCCATACAAAATCGGCTTTGCGGGTATTGGCCTTGGTGATGCCGCCACCAATCATCCCCATCCACATCAGTCCCTGGCGGTCGCACAGCACCGACGTCACTTCATCGCTGGCAATGGAGTATTCGGAATCGTCGGGATAGTAATTGCTGAAAACTTCACGGCCGGTATAGTCGCCTCCATGCAGAGACAGCACACTCAGCCCACGGCGGGTTCCTACCCAAAGTGATCCGGTATTGATATCTTCGGCTATGCTATAGATAATGTCGTCCGAAATGGCAGTCGGATCGGCTGGATTGCTCCGGTAGGTGACCCATGTTGTACGAGTCGGCTCGTAAGCGTCTTTCAGCAACGTCAATCCGCCACGCCACGTACCCACCCAGATATTCTTATAACTGTCCTGAAACAAGACGTGCGCCGAATTCTGTTCGTTCAGGCGCGGATAAGCAAAATACTTGTCTGTAGCAGTCTCGTAGCGATAAAGACCACGATCCCAAGTCCCAATCCAGATATCCCCTCTGTCATCTTCGAGTAGCGCTTTTACCGTAGTTTTCGGCATCACATTAGCGGTTTCCGGATAACCGAAAGAACGGAAAGTATTTGCTTTTTCATCATATTCGTACAGTCCCCAGTCTGTTGCAAACAGAATGCGTCCTTTTTTCGTTACCAGAATCTGCGGAATCGTATTTCCGTTCATTTCAGGATTGTTTATCTTACGCATCTGCCCCGTACGCTTATCCAGCACGTTCAGTCCGCTATACGTACCGATCCAGAGATTGTGCTTATTGTCTTCGGCCACACAAAGAATATTGTTACTGGTCAGCAGATCGGGATTGGCGAAATTGGATTTGTAAGCTACGATGGAGTAACCATCGTACTGAAACAAACCGTTCCGCGTTGCAATCCACAGATAGCCGTCACGGTCCTGATAAATGGACTGTACTTCCTTGTTTGGCAAGGTGTTCAGGATGAAAGATAACTCAAAAGACAAAGAAGCCCTTACAGGCTCGGCTGCCCGGCACATAAAGGGAATAAGAAACCAGAAAAGAATGAGGATGAATCGGTGAAGCATTTTCTGTCTCCTTAAATTATTGTTATTCTCATGTATGGCGCAAATGTACATAAAAAAAATGAATACCTAAAACTGTCGCTCCAAAGATGCAGGAGAATAAAGTCGGAAAAATCGTTATTTTTTCCCTACCTTTGCCCCACGAACCAACGAAAATCCCATCATGGCAGGCATCTACATACATATCCCGTTCTGCAAGACGCGATGCGTCTACTGCGACTTCTACTCCACCACCCGAAGCCAACTGAAGAAACGCTACATCCGGGCCCTGTGTCAGGAACTGCGCTCGCGGAAGGAGTACCTGAAAGGCGAACCGGTGCGAACCGTCTACTTTGGCGGCGGAACTCCCTCGCAACTCGACGAAGAAGACTTTGCCCTTGTATTCGAAACCCTCGAAGAAGTATACGGGCTGGGGGCTTGTGAAGAGACAACCCTCGAAGCCAACCCCGACGATCTGACTGACGACTACGTCGCCATGCTGCACGACCGGCTCCCCTTCAACCGCATCAGCATGGGCATACAGACGTTCGACGACGAAATGCTGCGTCTGCTGAACCGCCGCCACAACGCCAGCCAGGCCATTGAAGCCGTCGGACGCTGCCGGCGGGCAGGATTCGGAAACATCAGCATCGACCTCATCTACGGGCTGCCGGGCGAGACGGACCGCCGCTGGCAAGACGATCTGCAACAGGCTGTGGCTCTGGACGTGGAACACATCTCGGCCTACCACCTGACCTACGAAGAAGGTACACCGCTGTACGACATGCTGCAGGCTCACCGCGTCAGCCAGGTGGACGAGGACAGCAGCCTGCGCTTCTTCTCTGCCCTGACAGATACACTGGGCAAAGCGGGATACGTGCACTACGAAATATCCAACTTCTGCAAACCCGGCCGGCACTCGCGCCACAACACTTCCTACTGGCAAGGCATTCCCTATCTGGGCTGTGGCCCGTCGGCTCACTCGTTCGACGCCGTCGGCCGCGAATGGAACGTATCGTCGCTGACGCAGTATATTGAAGGCATGGAAAGCGGCAACCGTCCGTTCGAAACGGAATACCGCGACACCGCCACCCGCTACAACGAGTGCGTCATGACCGCACTACGCACCATGTGGGGCATTCCGATGGAGCAGTTACGGCAGGACTACGGCGAAAAGCTGTACCGATATTGCCTCGACATGGCCGCTCCCTACCTGACTGACGGCAAGCTGGAACTGAAAGACGGCTTTCTGCGGCTGACGCGTCGGGGCATCTTCGTTTCGGACGGCATCATGAGCGACCTGATGTATGTAGACGACTGAATCCTGTTTTTTGTCGTCACCCTGGACTCCGCACACGCCACACGCATTTTCCGAACGGACAGTTGCCCGATGTTCGCAAAAACAATTACCTTTGCGTCCGAACCAACCAACCGACCATGACCGAACAGGAAGTCAGACGCTATTTGAGACAGATGAAGGAAGAAGACTCCGAACGAGCCTTCAAGGGCTTCTACGACCTGACTTACGACCGCCTGTTCCGCATAGCCTACTACTATGTCCGCGACGAAGACGCCGCACAGGAGATAGTGCTCGACGTCTACATGCGCCTGTGGCAGATGCGCGACCGCCTGCCCGCAGTGAACAGCATCGAAGACTACTGCTTCATCCTCACCAAGAACGCCTCGCTCAACTATCTGGAGCGTGAAAACCGGCAAAGCCCCTTGCCTGCCGAACACCTGCCCGAACCGGCCGACACAGCCTCATCGCCCGAAGAGACACTGATCAGCGAAGAACTTTTTGCCCGCTACGTCAAGGCACTGGACCGCCTGCCCCAGCGTTGCCGCGAAGTTTTTATCCGCATTCGCGAAGAGCGGCAAAGCTATGCACAAGTGGCCGAAGCATTGGGCATCAGCGTAAAGACAGTGGACGCACAACTGCAAAAAGCCACCACCCGCCTCAGAAAGATGCTGTTGCCCGACGAAGGCGATGAATAATACGCTAAATTAACTTTTATTACCACATCTCCAGTAGGGGATTTCCTGACAACTCACGTCTTTATAGCAAACAAGCTTACGGGGCTTTGAGCCGTACAAGTGTTGCTCGTGAGCCGTACAAGTGTCGAACGCGAGCCGTACAAGTGTTGCTCGCGAGCCGTGCAAGTGTTGCTCAAAGGCCCCGTAAGCAAGTGAAAAGAGATTTAATAACAAGCAGATAAACAGCTATTTAGATAAAACCAGAAGAGGAGTCAGATTGCTCCGATTTGCCTGACTATACATTTAATGTTTCTTTTACATATTTATAAACAACATGAAAACAATCTGCCAACTGACCACCGGAGCCATGTTGCTCCTGTCCGTGCTTGCCTCGTGCAGCAAAGACTCCAAGTATCCACACGATTACATCGGATTCGAAAAGCATAGCTTCGACTATGCCTTCGACCCGGGAAGGAGCAGCGAAGAACTGGATGTGAGAATCATCGCCGCCGACAAGAAAGATCAGGACCGCGAAGTAACAATCGAGGGCGTAACGCCTCCCGGCAAGAAACCCGTATTCAGCATCCCCGAAAAGAAGGTGGTGATTCGTGCCAAAAAGAAGTCGGCCAACGTACGCATCAAAATCTATCCCAAACGGATAGGCAAGCAAGGCACCCTGCGGTTGGTATGTACTCCGAAAGACAAAGAGGTGAAAAGTACGCAACTGATGATAAAGCTGAAGCCCAAAGGAAAGAAATGACAGAAGGAAAGGAAACGCCCCGACCGAAAGGGAACAGGCAGAGAAAAAACGGCTTTTTAAGATAAACGAAAAAAAATTCGCTCCGACAGTAGGGAATCCGGACGCAACCACTGTCTTTATAAGCAAAAAGGAAAAACAAGATGAAAGACCCGTTTGATAATCTGCTCGACCGTCTGGCCCGTTCCACCCGCTCGCCCCGAGGAAAGTATTCGGCCGAAAACAGCTGGAAGATACTGGAAAACAGAATCTTCGCACACGCACACCGGCAACGCCGTTTCCGTCTTTGGCTGACGGGCGCTGCAGCCACCGTCCTGCTCTGCATAGCCGGATGGATGGCCTACGAAGCACTGCGCCCCGTGCCCATGCAGACGTTCTCTACCCTGGCCGAAGTACGCAACCTGACGCTGCCCGACGGCACGGAAGTGACGCTGAACCGGTATTCGTCGCTCACCTGCCCCAAACGCTTCGAACACGACCGGCGCGATGTACGCCTGCAGGGTGAAGCCTACTTCGAGGTAAGTAAGGATGCCCGACGCCCCTTCACCGTGGAAGCTGGCGGAATGGAAGTGCAGGTATTGGGTACTCACTTCAATGTGGAAGCCTATCCCGCCGATACCGAGGTAAGGACTACCCTGCTCGAAGGTTCCGTAGCTGTCAGCACCTACCACGGCAAGAAGCGCCTGTTACTGCAACCCAACGAAGCAGCCGTCTACAACCGCCATACCGGATTATTACGGCAGGAAGCCACTCCGGCGGCCAACGACGAGATAGCCTGGAGCCGCGGACTCTTCCTCTTCCGCCAACAGACGTTGCAGGAGATCGCACGACAGCTATCCAACGCCTTTCGCACGCCCATCCGCATCGAAGGCGCGCAACTGGCTACGTATCGCCTTACTGCCACCTTCAGCAGCGGTGAAAGTCTGACGGAGATACTCGACGTGTTGCAGCAGGCTGGCCATTTCGGCTACCGTGACGAAAGCGGAACCATCGTCATCAGCCCCCGACAGACAAAAACCATCGAAAAACAATAATACATGAACATATATACAAAAACCAAACACTATGATTCAATCTAATTTCTTTCAACACCACCACATCAGAGCCTTGCTTCTGATGTGTGTGGTTCTGCTAAGCGTCCGGATGCAGGCACAAAGCTCCAATGCCCGACTCACCATGGAAATACGCAACGCCACTCTGGAAAGTCTGGTAAAACGACTGGAAAACTCCACCGGATTCACCTTCGTCTACGGCGAGGAAGTACGGCTGAACGGCCGCATCAGCCTACAAGTAAAGCAGCTCACCATCAGCGAACTGCTGGAACAGGCCTTCCGCGACCAGCCTGTGGAATTCTCCATCAACGGAAAGCACATCGTGCTGCGCAAGCGCGAAATGCCCAAGAAGAAGGAACGCCGCCGATTCACCATCAGCGGTTGCGTCACCGAGCAGGGGTCGGCAGAGACCCTCATCGGCGCCAACGTCACCGAAGGCCGATATGCCACCGGCACCTCGACCAACACCTTCGGTCTCTACTCGCTGACCCTCCCCGAAGGAGAGGTCAGCTTGACGTTTTCCTACCTGGGCTTCCGGCCGCAACAGAGCCGCTTTGTTCTGACACGCGATACAGTCATCAACATACAGCTGGCCGGCAACGTCGAGCTGCAGGAAGTAGTCATCACCTCGCAACGCAAAGAAGCCGGCATCCAGTCTGCCAACACGGGTTCGCACAACATCCCCATCACACAGATACGCCACACGCCCTCCATCCTGGGAGAAGCCGACGTGCTGAAAACCCTGCAACTGATGCCGGGCGTACAGGCTGGTATGGAGGGATTTGCCGGCATGTATGTACGTGGCGGTACGCCCGACCAGAACTTGGTAATGCTGGACGGCATCCCCGTCTACAACGCCGACCACCTGATGGGTGTCTTCTCGGTATTTACTCCCGAAGCCGTTAAGAATGTCAGCCTCTTCAAGAGCAGTTTTCCTGCGCGCTACGGCGGCCGTCTGTCGTCCATTGTCGATGTGCGCACCAACGACGGCGACCTGCACCAGTATCACGGTTCGCTGAGTATCGGATCGCTGACGGACAAACTACACCTCGAAGGCCCCATCCGCAAAGGCAAGACTTCCTTCTCGCTGAGCGGACGATTCATGCCCACCACACTGATTCCCAACGCAGTAAACACATCCGAGTCATATGGTACTTACATTTCCACCGATAAATACAACTATTACTTCTACGACCTGAATGCCAAACTGAATCACAAGTTCAACGACCGTAGCCGCCTCTTCTTAGGCTTTTACCGCGGCAAAGACCATTACCACTATTACAACGACGACAAGCCGACTGACTATTCATCCTCTCCGCAGCAATATTACACCAGCAAAGCCCGCCTGAACTGGGGTAACCTCATCGGCTATGCCCGCTGGAACTATGTATTCAGTCCCAAACTGTTTGGTAACGCCACCGTAGCGTACAACCAATACCGCATGACCCGACAAGAAGATACCGAAAACCGTAAAATACAGAACGGCAACACATTGGAACACCAAATCTATATATCAAAATTCCACTCGGGCATACGCGACTGGAGTGCTCGTATGGATTTCGACTATACGCCTTCTACAAGCCACCGCGTACGGTTCGGCTCCGAATTTATCCACCATCTGTTCAGTCCCGGTGTCTCCACCGCACACGAAGGGAACTACGGAACTTCCACCACACCGTCAGACACCACCTACCGAACCAGCATCAATCAGGCACAACGGGGTTTCGAACTCTCCCTTTATGCCGAAGACGACTGGGAACTGTCCGACCGGCTCAGCCTGAACTGGGGAGGACGCCTGACCCTCTTCCACACACAGGGTAAGAGCTATCTGTCGGCACAGCCCCGCCTCTCCCTGCGCTACGACCTGGGCAACGGTCTGGCAGCCAAAGCCTCGTATGCCCACATGGCACAATACGTACATCTGCTCTCGTCCACTCCCCTCTCTATGCCTACTGACTTGTGGGTACCCATCACCCGCAACATACGCCCCATGTACTCCAACCAATATGCTGCCGGACTCTACTACGACGGGCTGTCGGGTTGGGAGTTCTCCGTAGAAGGCTACTACAAACAAATGCGCCATATTCTGGAGTATCAGGACGGCGTTTCCTTCTTCGGCAATTCCACCTACTGGGAAGAGAAAGTAGAGATGGGCGAAGGACGCTGTTACGGATTGGAAGTGATGGCACAGCGTACGGTGGGTAAAACAACAGGCTGGATTTCGTACACCCTCTCCAAAAGCGAACGCCGTTTCAAAGACGGCAGCATCAGCCAGGGACAATGGTTCCCGCACAAGTACGACCGCCGTCACAGTGTGAACCTCTGCCTGAACCACAAGTTCAGCGACCGCATCGATGTAGGTGCTTCGTGGATATTCTACACCGGAGGCTACATGACTGTACCCGAACGGCAAACCATCGTCATCAAGCCCGACGGTAGTATCGGTCAGGAAAACTACATTTCTCACCGGAACAACTATCAGCTTCCTCCCACCCACCGGCTGAACGTCGGCATCAACTTCAACAGGAAGACCAAACACGGTATGCGTTCGTGGAATATCAGCGTCTACAACCTTTACAACGCCATGAATCCCAACGTCGTATATACCAAACAAGAAAATATCTACGAAAATTTTGCTCCCGGAGAGATCATCACACAGCATACCAAAACCACCATCAAGAAGCTGACCATTCTGCCCTTGATTCCCTCGGTGACCTATACATACAGATTCTAACTCCTAAACATGAAAGATATGAAACATATTCCCTGCATATTGCAAATTATTCTGGTTACCTGCATCGCACTGACTGCATGTACCAACGAAATCCCTTACAACGAACAGGCTCGGGAACCTCAACTGATACTGAACGCCCAACTCACTACCGGCGCAAAAGAGAACTATGCCTACCTGCACCTCAGCGAAGGCAACCGTATCGGACGGGTGACACAAGGCAGTCTTACCTTATATATTAATGGAAAAACCGCTGAAACACCCGAAGAGATTTCGCCCGAAGAACTGTGCAGCGACCTGAAAGGGACGATAGACGACGAACAGTTCGAGCAACTGCTTCGTAATATCCACTTCAAGAAGTTCCGCATCACCTCCGAACTGCACCCGGGCGACCACATCCGTCTGGAAGCCATCGCCGAAAACGGATCCTACCACGTCAGTGCGGAAACCACTGTTCCCCGCCCTGTCGAAAGCCTGCAAGTAGATACAGCACTGGTTTACCTGCGCGAATACTGGGGAGATGCCCTATATCGCCGATATAAAATCACCCTGAAAGACTTGCCCGGCGAAAAAAGCTACTACCGACTGGGCATCAATCACGAACTGCGTCAACAAATCACATACTGGTTCTATAACTACGATGCAGAAGGCAACCTTGTAAAAGAACAGCGCGACACCCTAATAACGTCCGTACCTGCGACCAACATCATCAACCGCGAAGACATCATCCTGACCGACGGACATCCCCACAACTACAACGACGAGGAGAATGAGTTATTCCCCATCATGAAGAATAAATACAATCTGTTCACCGACAGCCAGTTTACCGACGCATCGGCCACACTGAAAGTCTACACACCTATTTATAATAATACACCGCCACAGTTTATCATTACATCGACTACCACAACAGCCAGACCATTACCGTCAGCATCTACAGCCTTACCGAAGAACAATACCGCTACCAGAAGGCTCTGAACACACTCGATGACGAAAATTACGAAGAAGTTCTGATGGAACCCGTCAGCATCCCCACCAACGTTACGGGCGGACTGGGATTCGTCGGAGCCGATTCGCGCACACAGTTCGTCCTGCACATTCCCTGACAAGTATCAGGTCTGACAAAAGGCCTAAAGAAGCAATACGGACATAGGATATTTCGGTAAAAAGGCCTACTTTTGTGCCCTCAATCTACTGAAACAAGAAATTATGTTTGTACTGATCATTATTGCACTCATGCTGGGCGGTGTAGGAACGGGCTATCTGTTGCGCCGCTGCAACACACGCCCCGTAGGCCGCATCATTACCATATTAATATGGTTGTTACTCTTCCTGCTGGGCACGGAAGTGGGGGGCAACCCGGACATCATCAACGGCCTGGGCACTTTAGGAGTAGAAGCACTGCTCATCACCCTGTTTGCCGTACTGGGCAGCTGTCTGGCAGCCTGGGGATTGTGGAACTACATCTGCCGGAAAGGAGGTAACGCAAAGTCATGAAAGGTAGCCTCATCATCATCGCCTTCTTCGTACTGGGCATTATCTGCGGACACCAACACCTGCTGCCCGACAGCCTGAACGTAGCCGATCTCAGTTTCTACGCCCTCTGCGCACTGATGTTCTTTGTAGGTATCAGCGTAGGTTGCGACCCTAAAACCTTGCTGAGCTTCCGACAACTGAATCCACGTTTTGCCCTGCTACCGCTGATGACCATCGGCGGCACGCTGGCCGGATGCCTTGTCGTCTCACTACTGCTGCCCCACCGCAGTGCGGCTGACTGCTGTGCCATCGGTTCGGGCTTTGGATACTATTCGCTTTCCAGCATCATTATTACCGAATACAAAGGTCCTGCCATGGGCACCATTGCCCTGCTGAGCAACATTATGCGCGAAATCATCGCCCTGCTTGCCGCTCCATTGCTGGTACGCTGGTTCGGTAAACTGGCTCCCATTGCTGTAGGAGGTGCCACAACCATGGACACTACACTGCCCATCATCACCCGATACAGCGGAAAGGAACTGGTAGTGGTATCTATATTCCATGGTTGCCTGACAGATTTCTCCGTAACCTTCCTTGTCACTTTATTCTGTTCATTATAGACAAACCTGCTTTTGTCTTTTTGTAAGCAAAACACTGATATACGTCATCCATTAATGTTAAACAGCCTATAATATTACGTTCTTATTACAAAATAGACGAAAAACAGTACGTTTTCACACACCGAAATTGATATAAGTCAAAAAAGAAGTGCTTTCCATACACTTTCTTTTTCATTTGTTTTTGTGTTATAAAACATGTCCATATATTTGCATCGGTAAAAAGAAAGACTAAGCGCTTAGAGTTTTTCAATAGGTATTAGAACAAGATTTTTTTAGGATAACAAAGTTTTTAGGATTAACAATTAAAAAAGTAGGTATTATGAAACGTTTTGGATTAACATTAGTGGCAGCATTCTGCTTGGCAGCTACAACTTTTGCAGCAGGCAATCAACCGACAACGGAAAAGAAGTGGGAAGGTTCCATCAATGTAAATACATTGAGCAAATACCTGAAGTTGACTCAAAGCCAGCATGAAAAAGTGGCAGACATTTGCAAATATTTCAAAAAGCAGATGACATTGGCCAACGAAGTAGCAGAAGATCAGGATGAAATGAGACGTAAAGCTGTTCAAGCCAACCTGAAACTGATGAAGGAAACTTTGGATGAAAAGCAATACGAAGAGTATGCAAAGGTTCTGAACACTACGTTGGAAAACAAAGGTATCGAAGTGAAGTAACACTTCACTCCGATAATTAAGGATGAAACTGATTTAACAATTCAAATAAAAAAGGCATCGGAGAGCAATTCTCCGGTGCCTTTTCTGATTAACGCCGCCACCATGATGGCAACGCAATCGTTCTAACCAGTCATATATTTACCTACATGTGTAGACAGAGCTACTTTCACAAGCAAAATCTGTCTTGCAGTTCTTTTTTGTATTTCTTCGAGACGAGCAGTTCGTCCACCTTGTCGAAAGGCGGATAAAGCAGACATTTACTGTCTTTTATAATCATCAGATAATCAATATTAATGATGTACGATTGATGTATCTGCACAAAGCAGGGCGAATACTGGATAATCTGCTCGGCTGTCATTCCACGGCGCAATACAAGAGGTGGCTGCTGGCTCAATATCACTTCCCACTGCTTACGCTCGGAACAGTAACGGAAAAAACCGATCTCGGCCGGACGCAATGCACGCATATCGTTTGTCGGAGTGAACACAATGAATGTCTGCCCGGCATGCAACGGAGTTCCTGCATACGGCACAATCCGGCTGTCCGCCTCTTTCTGACGTATAAACCTTTCCAGAATATCTTGAAGGTCCTGTTCTTCGAACGGTTTCAGCAAATAGTCGAAAGCCGACTCACGAATGGCTTGTATCATGTACTTGTCGTAAGCCGTATAAAAGACAACTTTCATATTCCTAATAGTCCGTTAAAAATTCAACATATCGGCTAAGCGGCTTCTGCCACTAAGCCA
>OMDF01000291.1_pt1 | contig 31140 bp, 18 predicted proteins | sample 1673631 | NCBI WGS metagenome assembly OMDF01 (sample SAMEA103958117, study PRJEB25191) | human gut metagenome | biome: human-associated habitat [ENVO:00009003]; feature: intestine environment [ENVO:2100002]; material: feces | place: Germany | collected 2013/2015 | reverse complement strand
AATTCGTATATTCTATATAAATAATACCTTAATAATTAAATAATCAAGATCTATGAAACAACATGCGAAGAGGGCTTCGTGGGCCCGAGTATTGCTTGTACCGACCTTGTTGCTAGGTTCGGCATCTATGGCTGCTTTCCCTGTGCATGCAGCACAAGTTGAATTGAATCAGACTGTTACATTGCAGATGCGTAAAGTAAAATTGGCTGATGTGTTCAAGAAACTGAGTAACCTTTCCGGTTATGAGTTTTTCTATGATGAGAGTGTTGTCCAAAAGTATAATACGATTGATATTGATTTGGACAATGTAAGTTTCGACCAGGCTTTAGAGCAAATCAGGAAACAAACTAGTCTGCAATTGAGCAAGGTGAATAATACCATTGTGGTGAGTCTTGCCAAACAAGTACTGGCATCTTCCGGTAAAGTACAGGCTTCCAGGCATAGAGTCACCGGTAGAGTAACCGATGCTAATAATGAACCGCTGATTGGGGTAAGTATAGTTATTCAAGGAAATAGCGGAGGAACTATAACGGATATTGACGGACGTTATACGTTGGAAGAAGTGGATGCCGATGCCACTTTGGTCTTCTCTTACATCGGTTATGTTCCACAGAAAATAGTTGTCGGAAATCAGCAGACATTGAATGTACAAATGAAAGAAGACAACCAGACTTTGGAAGAAGTCGTAGTAATAGGTTATGGTGTGCAAAAGAAAAGGGATATGACCGGTTCCATTGCTTCTATTAAAAGTAAGGATATCACAGCTATTCCTACTACCAATGCCTTGGAGGCATTACAAGGAAAAGTAGCCGGACTTGATCTTACAAACTCTTCGGGGCAAGCAGGAAGCACACCTAATTTTACGATCCGTGGAGAGCGTTCATTGACGGCTAGTAATGCTCCGTTGATTCTTGTGGATGGTATTGATTATGGTACCTCGCTAGATATAAATCCCACTGATATAGAATCTATTGAAGTGTTAAAAGATGCCTCTTCTACAGCTATTTATGGAACACGGGGTGCGAATGGTATTATTATGATTACGACTAAAAAGGGAAAAGAAGGAAAGTCAAAAGTATCCTTTAATGCTTTTGTTTCTTCTACCATGATAACTGATTATCCTGATATCATGGATGCTGAAGAATATGCCCAATACAAAAGAGAGGCCTATCGGGACAGAACAACAGGAAAATACGCAGAGGATGCTGCTGTATTTGCTCCTGAAGAACTGACTTATCTGGAAAAAGGATATGATACGAACTATCGTGACATGTTGATGCACAACGGATTTAACCAAAATTATGAGGTGTCTGTATCCGGGGGCAATACGAAAACCAAACATAATATATCTTTGGGTTACAGAAGCGAAGAGGGACTCTTTAAGGATGATAACTATAAACGGTATAATGCCCGTGTAGCACTGGACCATCAATTGTTTGACAATGTGCAGGTAGGGACAAACATTATCTATGCCTATGTAGATAAGAATAATCGTTATAGTCCGCTGAATATGGCTAATAAAATTGTTCCTATCTCGAAACCTTATGATGAGGAGGGGAATTTAGTGATGTATCCGTCTCCCGGTTATAATACTCAGATGAATCCGTTGATTGACGATCAGGAGGGCATGCGTGTGGATAATACCATCCAGGAGCGTTTCTTCGGCAGCTTGTACCTGAACTGGAATATCACCAAGGATATTTTATTCCGTACAACGCTGGGATTGAACTCAGTGAATGTGCGTAGAGGCTTTTTCTGTGATAAGAACTCGTTGCAGGGAAGTGGCAAGGATTCACAATCCTATAAAGAGCACACCATGACACGTAATCTGACATGGGAGAATGTGCTGACTTATTCAAAGGACTTCTCTGATATCCATAGTTTGCAGGCAATGGTTGGAACCAGTACGATTCTCAACTCTAAAGAATATACCTATGCAGGTGGAAAGGGACAAGTATATGCTGATAACTGGTTCCATAATTTGTATTCCAATGAAAAAGAAATCACTATAAAGAGTTCACTGGTTGATCAAAATCTGGCTTCCTTCTTTGGGCGTGTTAATTATAAATTGATGGATCGCTATATGCTGACTGCTTCTTTGCGTGCCGATGGTTCTTCTGTTTTTGCACCAGGTAAGAAATGGGGCTACTTTCCGTCTGTAGCACTGGCCTGGCGTATCAATGAAGAGAATTTCCTGAAAAATGTGGATGCTATTTCAAATTTAAAACTCCGGTTGAGTTGGGGACAATCTGGCCAATGTGCTATTGATCCTTATCAAACCGTTGGTTTGCTGGGTAACTCCACTTATTCGTTCAATAATGAGGGAGCTTATGGATTCTATCCTAAAACGATGTCAAACAAGGAACTGACTTGGGAAACTACCACGCAGTATAACCTTGGTCTGGATTTCGGATTTTTTAATAATCGTATTTCAGGTAGTATTGATATTTACAAGGCAGAAACCCGGGATATTTTAATGAATCGTGTAATTCCATCTATTAACGGTTATGCTTCGGTTATGGAAAATATCGGTAAGACTGAAAGTACTGGTGTTGATTTGACACTGAGCACGGTTAATATTCAAAACAAGAACTTCTCCTGGTTCTCAGATTTCTCATTGTCACACAATAGGGAAAAAATAAAAGAACTTGCTTCGGGACAATTAAAGGATGAGGCGAATGCTTGGTTTGTAGGAGAACCTTTCAAAGTGTTTTATGATTATAAGAAAGAAGGTATCTGGCAATTGGGTGAAGAGGCTGCCGCTGCTGCCAATGGACAGGAACCGGGTGATATAAAGGTACAGGATGTGGATGGTAATGGTGTCATAACGACAGATGATCGTATCATTTACAGTCAGCGTCCGGATGTAACTTTTGGTTTCAATAATACTTTTAATTATAAGGGGTTTGATTTGTCTGTATTCTTGTATGCTCGTTTGGGTCAGTGGATTGCGTATGATTATAATACTACGTATCGTATCAATGCGTTGGAAAATGGTGGAAATGTAGATTACTGGACTCCCGAGAACCCTACCAATGCTTTTCCGCGTCCTAATAAAAGTAAGAGTTATACACAGGTTACTTACTATTCAACGTTGAAGTATGAAGATGGTTCTTTCTTTAAAATACGCGATATTACGTTGGGATATACTTTCAAACCGGAACTTTTGAAACATCTCAATCTATCCAGACTCCGTGTATATGCTACAGCAAAGAATTTCTTTACTTTCAGCAAGATTGATAATTATGATCCCGAACAGGGAGGAAGTATTTCTTTCCCTATGACAAAACAACTTGTATTTGGTCTGAATGTAGAATTTTAACTGGTAAAGAATGAAAATTATGAAACGAATTACATTATTATATGCATTGGCAGCTACTCTTATGGTTTGCTCGGGCTGCTCTGATTTTTTGGAAGAACACAATCGTAGTGCGGTTACTACCGAAGGTGGTTATTATGATACTGAGAAAGGTTTTGAGTCTTTGATTAACTCTTGTTATACTCCCTTGCGTTTTTGGGGTGGAAAGTCTGCTGCTATGGCATTCAGTGAAACGGGAACGGATATATTGGCTCCGGGCGGCGGTTGTGATTATCCCGCCATTGTTTCTTATCAGAATGATTTTGATGGGACCAATCCTATCAGTAAAGAGTATTATGACCGTTTTTACAAAGCGATCAACTTTTGTAATACAGCCATCTATCATGTAAAGAATGTTCCGTTCAGTGATAAGGCACTTACCAGTAAACGAGAAGCAGAGGTGCGTTTCTTACGGGCGTATTATTATTGGATTCTGGTGGAAACATTTGGAGATACTTATTATACGGATCAGCCATCGGAGTCTATTGTTATGGCACCTAGGAAAACCTCGGTTTCAGAGATTTATACTCATATTTTTGAAGATTTGGATTTTTGTATGGATAGCCGGTTGTCTGTTGCGCAATCGGATGGAGGGCGTGTTACGATGTGGGCTGCCAAAGCTTTGAAGGCTCGTTTGCTATTGACTAGAGCAAGTGAATTGAATGATAAAGCATTGTATGAACAAGCCTATACTTTGGCAAAAGAAGTGATTGATAATGGCCCTTTCGAGTTATCAAAGGATTTTGCCTCAGTATTTGATATGGAAAATTCTGATGGAAATGGCAATAAGGAAGTGATTTGGTATATTGATTATTCTTCTACTAATCAGTTGTATAATCAGGAAATGGATAATGATATTATTCGTTCAGGGGGTAACCATACTCATTTGATTTTCTGTATGAAGTATGATGACCAGCCCGGTATGGTCAGAAGCATAGAATATGGTCGTCCTTTTAATCACTATATGCCGACGCGTTATTTGCTGGATTGTTATGACGAGAATATAGACCAACGTTTTGAAGTGACTTTCCGTTCGTTATGGAAGGCTAATGGAGGAAAAACCGGAGATAACTACCCTTATATGGTACAAGGGGATACTGCTATATGGGTAACAAAAGATGTTGTTCCTCAGGTAAAGCGTCAGTGGGCCAAAGGACGTTATCAGATACTTGATCGGACAGATATTTATCATGAAGATGGTTCTGTAAAAAGTCAGAAACAATGTATGCCTATCTCTAAATTTGAAGACCCTACTCGTGCTACGGTGAACGAGGATCGTGGAACACGGGATGCTTTTATAATCCGTGTGGCAGAAATGTATTTAATTGTGGCGGAAGCAGGAGCAAAAGCCGGCAAAGCGGATGCGTTGGCTTATATGAATATTCTTCGTTCCCAAAGAGCTAAGGCTGGCAAAGAGGAGGCTATGAAAGTTGCTCAAAGTGACATTGAGGATATTGATTTCATATTGGATGAACGTGCTCGGGAATTGGTCGGAGAACAATTGCGTTGGTTTGATTTGAAACGAATGGGAAGTGAAATATTTATCCGTCGGATAAAAGCCGGAAATCCTGATGCCGGTAAAAATGTGAAAGCTTATCATATGTTGCGTCCATTTCCACAAACTTTATTGGACGCCATAACGAATAAAGACGAATTTTTACAAAATGAGGGATATAAATAGGCTTGTAGGAAATAGGGTGAAAAGGTAGTTAGGGAAAATGGCAGCTGTTGGTTCTTATACCAAAGTTGCCGTTTTTTTCTATTTTAACCTTGTATTTTATGTCTAATTGATAATTTATTCTAGGAGGAAATCTACATTTGGTTATCTTTGTACTTTGTTTGGTAAATCGATATAAAATGGAAAACACAATAAAGTTAAAATATATATGGGGCATCTTGTTGTTAGCTCTTCATTTTGTTTTTGTCAAAGGACAACCGATTTGTGTTGCACGTCAATATACTGTTAGAGATGGATTGATTCAAAGTAATCCGGCGCAGATTCTTCAAAGTCATAATGGTTTTATATGGGTTAGTACTTGGAATGGGGTAAGCCGGTTTGATGGACGCGATTTCGAGACTTTTCAGTTTGATTCTCTTTTGAACCAGCACATGCAGCGGCTGGAGAATACGGCCGACGGCAATTTATGGATGATTGCATACGATCGTCATAGCCTGTATTTATATGATATTCGTGAAAATAAGCTGATTAATGTTCTGAAACAGTATGAACAACATTTTAATACTCCGTTGCAAATAGAAAATTTGTATCCTTTATCCAAAGGGATTACTTGGGTTACTTTAAATAATGGAGGATGTTTCAGAATTTCAGATAAAGAGTGTACTGTTTCTTCAGGGATTCAGTATATTACAGCTATTGATGATGTGGAACTGGGGAAAGTCAGTAGGGTCTTTGAAGATAAACAGGGAGAGGAATGGGTATTTAGTGACAAGGGAGTTAGCATATTTGGCAAGCGGACCATTAGTTCATATCCCTTTTCTATGTTCGAAACAATGGATAATCTTGTTTTTCTTGCATCACAGAATGGCAGGCTAGCCTATTATGATGTAAATACCATGCAATTCAACATCGTTCCTTTTCAAGAGAAGATTCAGCATATAAACGGAATTAAAGTGTTGAAAGATAATCAGCTGGCTGTTTTGTCTGATAAAGGTTTGTACCTATGCCGTTTCCCTGAACTGGCGATGGAGAAATATGATTTCTCTCTTCTGGGGCATGACGATGCGGCTGTGAGAAAAGTCTATCAGGATTCTAAAGGATTTCTATGGATATTTACCGGATTGCCGGGAATTATCCGGCTTGATCCGGAAACCGGAGTGAAACAATATTTGAATACTCCTTCCGGATACATGGCTTCTTCTCCGGAAAATGAACTCTTTATTTATGAAGATCCTAACGGAGTGGTTTGGACTATTCCTTATAAAGGTATATTCAGTTATTATGACGAAAAGAGCCGGGAGTTAAAAGTCTATTTTACACCGGGAAGGAATCATATACCTTATTCTCCTATTATTAAAACAACTTATGTTGACAAACAAAATAATTTGTGGATCAAATCCCAGCGCTCATTTATAAAAATGTTCTTTCCGCCTAGTCCCTATACTTATAGGGAGTTGGACAATTATTTTGATACAAAATCATTTCTGTTTGATAGCGACGAACATTTATGGATTGCAACAAAGAAAGGGATTATACGTATTATGGATTCACAGAAAAACTTGCTGGGTTATTTGTCGCCTGATGGGGAACTGGCTCAAACGGAAACAGTTTTTGCAGAAGGTGGAATCTATGTCATGCTGAAGGATCAGGCGCAGACAATATGGCTTGGCAGTAAGGAAAACGGATTGTTCAGGCTTGTTCCTCGGAATCGTCCTTATCATTATGAGGTATATCATTATATGAATAATCCGTCGGATCCTTATTCCATCAGTGACAATAAAATATCATGCATTGATGAGGATCATAACGGACGTATTTGGATTGGTACTTACGGTGGCGGATTGAATTTGGTTGAGGAAAAGGAAGATGGGGCGATACGTTTTATTCATGCGGAGAATAAATTGTCCGGTTTTCCTATTAATCGTACCAACAGTATTCGTTGTATGGTGGAGGGACCCGGTCATACTATGCTGGTGGGTACTATAGAAGGTTTGATTACTTTTTCTTCTGATTTTTCGGATTACGAAAATATTCGTTTTTATCTTAACCTTCCTCGTCCGCAGGCGGCTGACGGGTTGTGTAGTGCTGATGTGATGTCTGTTTTACGAACGACAGATGAAACTATCTATTGTTATTGTTATGGAGGTGGCCTTTGCAAGTTGGTTTCATCAAATTTATTATCTGATGAACTTCGATTCCGGTCGTTCGGCAAAGAGACATCTCCGTTGGCTAGAGCCTTGATTGAAGATAAAAATCATAATATATGGATCGGCTCGGAAACGGATATCACTCTGTTTGATGTGCACGATCAGACTTTTGAGTCTTTTGGAGAAACTTTTTTCAATCGTTCTTTTAATTATAGTGAATGTCTTCCGGTTGCAGACAGGCAAGGGGATATCTTAATGGGTACAGAAGGCGGTATGCTTGTCTTTTCTCCGGATAGTATCGTTAAGCAGGCTTATGAAGCTCCTATTGTAGTGACAGGTATAAAATATTCGGAGGATAATTTATCTCATGTATTGAGTGATGCGGATTATTTAGAGATTCCTACCCGGCGGAGGAATTTTACCATCTCATTTGCTGCGTTGGATTATACTAATTCCTTGGATATCGAGTATGCTTATAAGTTGGATGATAATCAATGGTATTATATAGGTAAGAAGAACTCGGTTAGTTTTGTAAGTCTTCCGGCAGGAAAATATCAATTTCAGATAAAGGCGACCAATGGGGATGGTATTTGGATGAACTCTGTGAAAACGGTTACTTTACAGGTATTACCCACCTTTTGGGAAACCGGTTGGGCTAAGGCTTTTTATATAGTTGTTGTCTTGGTGATATCTTTAGCTATCGGATATATTTTTTTCTATATTTACTATTTGAAACACAAGGTAAATATGGAACAAAGATTGGCGGAAATAAAAGTACGTTCTTTTATTGATATCTCACATGAACTACGTACTCCTTTAACCCTTATATCCGGTCCGGTATCCGAAGTGTTGTCCCAGGAGCCTTTGACTTCCCGGACCCGGCATCATCTTCAATTGGTGCAGAAAAATATCAATCGTATGTTATTGCTCATTAATCAAGTATTGGATTTCAGAAAGATACAGAATAAAAAAATGGGCTTGACTATTGAATACCGGGATATCATTATCATGCTTCATAATATAATGGATAATTTCCGATTGTTGTCTGAAGAGAAAAATATAAATTTTTCTCTTCAGACAACGTTGCCTTCTGTTTTTTTGTGGATAGATAGTGATAAGTTCGAGAAAATTATCTTTAACTTGCTTTCCAATGCCTTTAAGTATACACCGGATAACAAGTCGATTACCTTGATTGTGATGGAAAGCGGACAGTTTGTTTCGATTGCCGTAAAAGATGAAGGTATTGGCATTCCCAAAGATAAAGTGCCATCCATATTTGAACGTTTCACTACAGTGTCCAAGGAAAATGACATGCAGCCTTCATCGGGTATAGGGCTTTCGCTGGTGAATGAGTTGGTTAAAATGCTGCATGGGGAAATTCAGGTCGAAAGTGAAGTAAAGAAAGGAAGTGTATTCAAACTGGTTTTGCATAAGGGAAAGGAAATATATGCTCAGGATAAAAATGTTGAATATATATTGAACGACACTTCGGAAGAACAGGAAACGGTCTTGGCGGAACCGGAACAAAATGATGAAATATCTTTGCCGGACATGCCTCCGGCAACAAAAGAAACTTTAGTAAAAGTGATGGTAGTGGAGGATAATGCTGAGTTGCGTCAATTTATATGTGAAATATTGTCGGGTACTTACCGTGTTGTTGGAGTTGCCGATGGAGTGATGGCATTGGAAGAGATAGAAGAGGAAGTTCCGGATTTTATTATTACAGATATTATGATGCCGCGTATGGATGGTATTGAATTGATAAGGCACATCAAGGAGAATGTCAATACTTGTGATATCCCTATTATTATCCTTTCTGCAAAATCGTCTGTTGAGGATCGTATTCAAGGTTTACAATTAGGGATTGATGATTATATACCTAAACCTTTCAGCAGCGATTATTTAAAATCGAGAATTGAGAACTTGATCAGGCAAAGAAAAGTGCTTCAGTCGGCTTTTTTGTCAAAATATGGTGCTCAGCCGAAGAAAGAACCTTTAGAAGCCATCGCTTATCCTGTGTCGCAAATTGTTCCTTTGGATGAGCTGTTTATGCAGAAGCTGGTAGGGTTTATGGAAGAGAATTACAGTAATCCGGGACTGCGGGTTAATGATCTGGCAGAGTTCATGAATATGAGCCGTTCTGTATTCAATCGGAAAGTGAATGGTATCATGGGGATTTCTCCGATAGAATATATAAAGAATTATAGGTTGAATAAAGCGAAAAGTTTTATACAAAGTGGTATGTCTTTCTCTGAGGTTGCTTTTGCCGTCGGCTTCTCTGATCCCGGTTACTTTGGCAAGGCGTTTAAAAAAGCATTTAATCAGACTTTGACTGAGTATAAAAATAATAACTAAGTTCCGTTTTGTGCTGTTTATGAAGGTAAATAGCAAGAAAATACCTTATTGATGTAAGATTTTACCTTTGGTTCTCAAGGGTAAAATCTATCTTTGTGCTCATTGACACAGTATGAAAATGTTCCGGAAAACTTTTATGAATATAATTTTTTAAACATGATAGGATGAGTACGAAATTTTATGTAATAGCTGTTTGGACGCTGTTAAGTTTTGTGGTAAAAGTAAATGCACAAGACAAAGTGGAATGTTGGGACCGGTTTGAGTTGAGTTTTAAACAGGTGACCAAAGGGAATCCTTTTGATACACGTCTTTCCGCTACTTTCATTTGTGGAAAGGAAAAGAAAACGGTGGAAGGATTTTATGATGGTGAGAATACTTATAGGATACGGTTTATGCCTGCTGTCGCCGGGGAATGGAGGTATGTTACATCTTCCAGTATAGGAGCTATGAATGGTCGGAAAGGTACATTCACAGTGGTACCCGCCGGAAAAGATAATCATGGCATGGTGTTGGTGGACGGAGAACATAATTTTAAATATGCGGACGGTACCCGTTATTATCCGATGGGTACGACGGCCTATGCATGGACACATATGAAGGAAACGACTCAGGAGGCTACTTTGAAATCGTTTGGTGAAGCCGGTTTTAATAAGGTAAGGATGTGTGTGTTTCCTAAAAACTATTCTTTAGTGAAAGACGAGCCCGCGCTTTATCCTTTTGAAATGGAGAAGACGATAAAAGATAAGGAAGGAAATGAAAGGAAAGAATGGGACTTTGACAGATTTGACCCGGCTTTTTTTCAGCATTTGGAGAAACGGATAGACCAACTGAACCGTTTGGGGATTGAGGCGGATTTGATCCTTTTCCATCCTTATGATAAAGGAAGATGGGGCTTTGATGCTATGTCGAATGAGGTGAATGTACGTTATATTAAATATATTACTGCGCGTTTGGCTTCTTTTAGAAATGTATGGTGGTCTATGGCAAACGAGTGGGATTATGTAAAAGCGAAAACTGTGGACGATTGGAAGCTGTTGACGAAAACAGTGGTTGAGAATGATCCTTATCGCCATTTATGTTCTATTCATGGAGCGACGGCTACTTATTTTGATTATTGGATGCCTGAATTTACCCATGTCAGCATACAAGATGAGGCACCGGTACTGAGTTCTACCGCTTCTGCTACTTTAAGAAAAATTTATCGCAAACCGGTTATATGTGATGAGGTTGGGTATGAAGGGAATCTACCTTATCGTTGGGGAAGGTTAAGTCCGCAGCAGATGACTTACTTTATTTTGAATGGTTTGTTGGGTGGGATTTATGTCACTCACGGTGAATGTTATCAGCAGGGGAACGAACCTATCTTTTGGGCGCAAGGGGGATCTTTAAAAGGTGAAAGCTGGAAACGTGTGAAATTTTTGAGAACGATTCTTGAAGCTGCTCCCTATCCGTTGGAGATGGCAGATATCAGTCGTGACTTGGTTACTTCTACTGCTGGACCAGACTATTATCTGGTCAATATGGGAAAAGATGTGAAAGGTTTCTGGACTTTTAATCTGCCGGTAAAAAATGCAGATTATAACAAATTGCAAAAGAATAAACGGTTTAAAGTAGAGATTATTGATGTGTGGGCCATGACTGTCACGGAATATCCTGTGATATTTGAAACAACAGAGGAATTGGATTATCGTGTTTTTGATATACATCATCGGGGAGTAAGAATTCCGGATACTCCTTATATTGTTCTTAGAATAACAGAGGTGAAATGATGGGATAAGCCTTCTGACGGGAGATGATTGATTTTTTTTATCATAAAAAAGGCTAATAGTTTTCGATTCTTTTTGTTTTAGCTTAAATTTGCGGTATAATTAACTCCCTAGATACACTAAAATGTTAAATACAGTAGAAGAAGGATTGGAAGATATTCGCCAGGGCAAAGTATTGATCGTTGTTGATGACGAAGATCGTGAAAACGAAGGCGATTTTATCGTTTCAGGAGAAAAGATTACTCCTGAAATTGTAAATTTTATGATTACTCATGGCAGAGGGTTGTTATGTGCTCCTCTGCCACGTTCACGTTGTGAAGAACTTGGTCTGGCTCCGATGGCAGAAGAAAACACTTCATTGCTAGGTACACCGTTTACTATGTCGGTAGATTTAAGAGGGTATGGCTGTACTACGGGAGTTTCTGCTTTCGACCGTTCGTCAACAATAAAAGCTTTGGTGGCAGGAAATCTGAATTCTTCCGAGTTTGCTCGTCCGGGGCATGTGTTCCCCCTTTACGGTGCGGAAAATGGAGTATTGGAACGTAATGGACATACCGAAGCTACACTGGATATGACAAGAATGGCAGGTTTGAAACCCGGAGGAGCTCTTGTTGAAATTTTGAATGAAGATGGTACAATGGCGCGTCTTCCCCAACTAGGTGAGATTGCAGCAAAATTCGGTTTGAAAATTGTTTCCATTAAGGATATTCAGGAATATCGTAAAAAACATAACCTCTAAATCTAATAAATATGGCACTCAATCAAAGAAGAGTAAAGATATTGCATCTGATTCGTGAAGACGGACATGCAAAAGTTCAGGACCTTAGTAAAATTTTCAATGTGACGGATGTAACGATCCGTCAGGATTTGGAAGCCTTGGAACAAATGGGGTATATCCAAAGAGAGCATGGAGGTGCGTTTCTGAAAGGAGTAGGGTCGTTTGCCAAGACCGGACAATTGTTCAATCAGACTCATTTGGAGGAAAAGAAAGAAATTGCTCAGAAAGCTATTCAGTTTATTCAGGAGGGGGACAGTATAATTCTTGATTCCGGTTCTACAACTACAGAGATCGCAAAGCTTTTAATGAATTATAAGGACCTGACAGTCATTACTAATGCTTTGAATATAGCTTTGATTTTAGGTGAGAATCATGGTATTAATCTAATTGTTACCGGAGGTGAGTTCAAGGCTCCTACACTTTCTTTGACAGGAAAAATGGCGGCCGATTCATTTAAAGATATACGCGCTAATAAATTGTTTCTAGCTACAGCTGGTATTTCTTCGGATATGAAACTGACTTATCCTAGTCTAAGTGATTTGGTCGTGAAATCTGCTATGATAGAATCTGCCAGTAAAGTGTATCTGGTGGCTGATTGTTCAAAAATAGGTGTCAGTGCTTTTGCTAGTTTAGGCTCGGTTTCATTAGCAAATGCTATTATTACAGATAGTACTATAACCGAGGAGGATTTTGAAAGATTAAAAGAATTGGAGGTCGAAGTAATCTGATTCTTACTGAAATAAAGGTAATATGGGTGATTGAGAATGTTGGAAAATACATTCTTGATCACCTTTTTTATCAACTCTGATTTTTGCTTCCCTATTTGTCCTTATTGTTTGCTTCTTTTTTTATAACTGTTCTGCTGGGTACAAAAGAGACGATCGAAGAGTCTTATTTATATAGAGATATAACCTTGTTGACAGAATAAATTAATTGTCCCGGTTTATAGGTTATATGGGAATATATTGTTAATATAATCAAATTGAATTTCATTTTCTTTCGTTTAGTGTTGGATAATTCCGGTTGAATTCCGTTATTTGCGAAAGAATAAGAAAGTAAATGATAATAATATGCAAGTTGAAACGTTAGAATTACAATCGGAAAAGAATCGGAAACGATTGGTTGAGATTGTGTATAAAGCAAAAGCAGGGCACATTGGAGGTGATCTATCGTGTCTTAACGTGCTTACAGCACTTTATTTTGATATAATGCGTGTTTGGCCGGATAAACCAAAGGAAACGAAAAGAGATCGTTTTGTAATGAGTAAGGGACACTGTGTGGAGGCTTTATATGTTACTCTTGAGGCAAAAGGCTTTATTTCTCATGAGATAACCGATACTTTAGGTGAGTTCGGGTCTATTTTGTCCGGTCATCCTACTATAGAGGTACCGGGGATTGAAGTAAATACGGGAGCTTTAGGACATGGCTTGTCTGTAGGCGTTGGAATGGCGATTGCTGCCAAAATGGATAAAGCTGATTATAAAACGTATGTACTGATGGGAGATGGTGAGCAAGGGGAAGGTTCGATATATGAAGCTGCTATGGCAGGAAACCAATATAAATTGGATAATCTGGTAGCCATTATTGACCGTAATCGTTTGCAGATCAGCGGTACAACCGAGGAGGTCATGTCATTGGAGAGTATGCGTGACCGCTGGACTGCTTTCGGCTGGGATGTGTTGGAAATGAATGGGGATGAAATGGAAGATATCATCCGGACTTTCCATTCTATTGATTATACGAATAAAAAGCCTCATTTGCTTATCTCCCATACTACAAAAGGGAAAGGAGTATCTTATATGGAAGGCATTGCAAAATGGCATCATGGCGTGCCTACAGCCGAACAATATGAAGAGGCTGTTCGCGAGATATCCGAAAGAATTGAAAAACTAGAAAAAGAAAACAATGGCAAATAATATAATAGCGTGCAGAAAGAGCTTTACAGATACATTGCTGGAGTTGGCTCGTCAGGATAAAGATATTGTGGCGGTTACAACAGACGCCAGGGGTTCTGTTACTTTGGGAGATTTTGCAAAAGAATTACCCGCACAGTTTGTAGAATGTGGAATAGCCGAACAGGATGCGGTAGGAATTTCAGCAGGTTTGTCACATAGCGGAAAAAAAGTGTTTGTATGTGGCCCGGCTTGCTTCTATGTGGCCCGTAGCTTGGAACAGGTGAAAGTTGATTTGGCTTATAGTCAGAATAATGTGAAGATATTGGGAGTGAGTGGTGGTGTCGCATACGGTGCTTTAGGGGCTACTCATCATAGTCTGCATGATATTGCCGTATTAAGAACTTTTCCGGGAATGAATATCGTTCTCCCCTGTGATGCCCGTCAGACACGTAAGTTGGTCAAGCTATTGGTCGATTATCCCGAACCGGTGTATGTACGTGTAGGAAGAGCTGCTGTTCCCGATGTGTATGAGAATGATGATTTTGATTTTGTTCTGGGAAAAGCTAATATGCTGCTGGATGGTACGGACCTGACCATCATTGCCGCCGGAGAAACGGTTTATCATGCTTATCAAGCTGGTTTGATGTTACAGGAGAAAGGCATTAAGGCACGTGTGTTGGATATGTCTTCCATAAAGCCTGTTGATGTGGAAGCTATCAAGAAAGCGGCAGAAGAAACCGGAAGAATTATCACTGTGGAAGAGCATAGTCAGTTTGGTGGTTTGGGAGCTATTGTGGTTGAGACGCTTTCTGAAAATCCGGTTCCGGTACGTATTATCGGTATTCCCGATGAAAATGTAGTTCATGGAAATTCTCATGAAATCTTTGCTCATTATGGGTTGGATAAAGAAGGAATCTGTAAGGCTGCTCTTGAATTCATGAAAAAATAAACATGTCCTTTTAAAATCTAATAGTATGATTAGCAAAATAATTACCATAGACCAAAGTACTTCGGCGACAAAAGCTATGCTGTTCTCTGAAAGTTGCGAATTGTTGCATCGGGTCAATATAGAGCATCAGCAATTCTATCCGCAACTAGGATGGGTGGAACACGATGCCGAAGAAATTTATAAAAATACCATAGAAGCTATACATTGTTTGCTAGAGAAGGAGGAAGTGAATGGGAAAGACATTTCTTATTCTCTTGCCATCACAAATCAGCGTGAAACGGTAGTTGTTTGGAATAAGCGGACTGGTAAACCTGTTTATCACGCTGTGGTATGGCAATGCCAGCGAGGGGCAGCTATTTGCAAGGAACTGAAAGATAAGGGATACAGCGGACTGGTACAACGGAAGACCGGATTGCTTATCGATCCTTATTTTTCTGCCAGTGGTGCTAAGTGGATATTGGATAACGTGGAAAATGCACGTGAACTGGCAGAAAAGGGTGATTTGTTGATGGGAACTATTGATTCCTGGCTGATTTGGAAACTGACCGAAGGCAGGAATCATCTGACTGATTATACGAATGCGTCGCGTACCATGCTTTTTAATATTCATACTTTAGACTGGGATGAAGAGTTGTTGAAACTCTTCACTATCCCCCGGAGTATGATGCCGGAAGCTTTGCCCTGTGATGCTATTTTTGGAGAAACAACGATAGAGGGTTTGTTCAAATCTCCGATACAAATAGCAGGTGTTTTAGGTGATTCCCATGGAGCATTAACCGGTCAGATGTGTTTTGAGGCAGGTATGGGGAAGGTGACATACGGAACAGGATCATCTGTTATGGTTAACATTGGAGAAGAGGCTGTTACTGCTCCTGAAGGGCTGGTCACGTCCGTTGGATTCTCGGCTTTAGGCAAAGTGTATTATGCTTTCGAAGGAAATATCCATTGTACCGGAGCCACTATCAAGTGGATGGTGGAGAAATTGGGATTGGTGGATTCGTTCAATCAAATTGAAACCTTAGCGACTTCGGTTAAAAACAATGATGGAGTCTATCTGGTTCCGGCTTTTACCGGATTGGGAGCTCCCTGGTGGAAACCGGATGCCAAAGCTGCCATCTGGGGAATGACACTGAATGCAGGCAAGGCACATGTGTTGCGTGCGGGATTGGAATCTATCGCTTATCAAGTGAAGGATTTGATAGACATGATGACACGGCAGGCAGGTATCGAATTGAAAGCCCTTCGTGTTGACGGAGGCCCCACGAAGAATCAGTTCCTGATGCAATTTCAGGCTGATATGTTGCAGGCTGTCATTAACCGTTCGGAAATAGAAGAAGCTTCTGCATTAGGGGCTGTTGTCATGAATGGCTTTGCCCGTAAGAAATGGACTAGTTTCCAAGAAGCTGCTGCCATGCGTACCATTGATAATTGCATTACTCCCTGTATGGAGGAAAAGGAACTTCAATCCTTGTATAGCGGATGGCGTGAAGCTGTCAAAAAAGTAATAGGACAGAATAACTAACTGAATATATCGTAACTTTTAATACCATTAGAAATGAAAAACAAGAAGAAAATGTGTTTTGGTGTTATCATTGGAACACGCGCTTATTTTAACTCGGAATTAGCAAAAGACGTTCGCAAACAATTGCTGGAAACACTGACAAAGGAAGGGTATGACTATGTCATTCTTCCCGAAGACGCTACGCCGACAGGCAGTAGCAGTATCGAAACAAGAGAAGATGGCTTGAAGTGTGCTAAATTGTTCCGTGAGAATCGGGAACGTATAGATGGAATCATTGTTTCACTGCCCAATTTCGGTTTTGAAATCGGTATCATCAATGCCATCAGTGTGGCCGATCTGAATGTGCCTGTTTTGGTTCAGGCATGTGATGACGAGAATGATAAAGTTGATTTGGATAGCCGTCGTGACGCATTCTGTGGTAAGATTTCCGTATGCAATAACTTGTATCAGTACGGCATTCCTTTTACTGATACCACCCTTCATACTTACTCTATTTATTCTGATTTGCTGGCTGCCGATATCAATAAATTTGCAGCTATCTGCCGTGTAGTTAATGGTCTTCGTCATGCTCGTATCGGTGCTATCGGTACTCGTCCCGCAGGATTCCAGACGGTTCGTGCCAGTGAGAAGCTGTTGCAGGCATCGGGTATTACAGTCATTCCGGTAGACCTTTCCGAGATTTTGGCTGCTGCCCATAAGATTGAGGATACCGATGAGGTATTGCAGGCCAAACTGAAAGAAATCAGACAGTATGCTGTTGTTCCTGAACAATACAGTGATAAGCTGGTTTTGCAGGCTAAATTTGGTGTGGCCGTAGAAAAATGGATGGAGGCCAATGAAATTGATGCTGTAGCTATCCAGTGTTGGGACTCTTTGGAACAAAACTACGGTTGTGCGGCTTGTGTGACTATGAGTATGTTGAGTGAGAAACTAATTCCTGCTGCCTGTGAAGTAGATATTGCCGGTGCAGTGTCTATGTATGCGTTGACTTTGGCTTCCGGGCGTCCGTCGGCGTTGCTTGACTGGAACAATAACTTTGCCGAAGATCGTAACAAGTGTGTATGTACACATTGTGGTAACTTCCCTAAATCTTTCGTCATGAATGATCTTAAACTGGGAACCTTGGGTGTATTGGGTAGAACCTTGGGTAAAGTACACACTTTCGGTGCCGTTTACGGTAAAGTAAAACAGGGTGATTTTACATTCTTCCGTATCTCGACAGATGATACGAAGGGTTGTATCAAGTCTTATTTGGGTAAAGGTGACCTGACTGATGATCCATACGGAATGGATGGTTGTATAGCAGTAACCAAGGTGGATAATCTGCAGCCGCTTATGAAATATATCTGTAAGAATGGATTCGAACATCACGTAGCTATGTGCCGTGGCAATGTGAAAGATATTCTGGCAGAAGCTATTGAAACTTATCTGAACTGGAATATCTATATTCACGAATAATATCAATAAAATATGATATTAGTAGATAATTACTTTTTGGCAATCCTCTGCTGTGTCATTTGCTGTGCCTGTTGGGGTTCCTGGGCAAATACACAGAAGATGGTTGCTGCCAAGCAATGGAGCTTTGAACTGTTTTATTGGGATTTGACCGTCGGTCTGTTCCTTACAGCTTTATTGGGGGCGGTGACTTTAGGAAGTATGGGAAGTGAAGGCCGTACCTTTTTTCAGGATTTGGCAGTCATGGACTGGTCGAGCATTCAATATGCATTCTTGGGCGGTGTTGTATGGAATTTCGGCAATATATTTCTTACAGCAGCCATTGCTGTAGCCGGAATGTCAGTAGGTTTTCCTATCGGTGGAGGCTTGGCCTGGATTGGAGGTATTGTATTCAATTATTTATTAATCTCTTTGGCCGGTCAGACCTATCAGGGAAATCAGTTTTTACTATGGAGTGGTGTGTTAGTCATCATTATCGCTATCTTGATTTGCGGAAAAGCATATGGAAAGTTATCATCCGGTAAAGCTTCCACACCCAAGAAAGGTATCTTGTTGGCTATTATGGCAGGTATTGCTATCATGTTCTTTTATGGATTGGTTGTAAAATCCCTGGATCCGCAGTATGTGGCCGGTGGAACCGGAACATTGACTCCTTATACAGGTGTGTTCTTCTTTGCGGTAGGTATATTGGTTAGTACACCGATATTTAATACATTCGCCATGAAACATCCCGTGGAAGGCAGGGTAGTGACCATGAAAGATTACTTTGCCGGTGATGCAAAGACTCATCTCACAGGGATGCTGGGAGGTTTTATATGGATGGGTGGCATGGTGATTAGTTTTATGGGAGCCGGTGCTGCCAATCCGGCTATCTCATACGCCCTTAGCAACGCGGCCCCTGTGGTGGCCATGATATGGGGAGTCTTTGTCTGGAAGGAGTTTAAAGATGCTCCGAAAGGAACTGATAAACTGATTGTGGCTATGTTTGCTTTGTTTATTATCGGCTTAATAAGCATAACTTTGTCGAATTGAAATTTGAATGAAGAGAAACTATAAAATAGGGCTTGTAATGAAGTCGTTACAAGCCGATTTTTTCAAAGTGATGAAAGAGGGGGCTATTCAGTATGCGGCCCCTCTTCCGTTTTTGGATTTGATTTGTGTGGGAACGGCTACACAGACAGAGGTAAAGGAACAGATTGACTTGATGTATTCTTTGATTCATCAGCAAGTCGATGTCATCGTATTGGTGCCTATAGACTCAAAGGCTTTGGTTCAGCCTGCAGTAGAGGCTGTCAGGAAAGGAATTCCGGTAATTAATATTGATATTCAGCTGGATGCTCAGCTATTGGAGCAGGCAGGAGTAGAAGTGGCTTTTGTGGGACCGGATAATTTTGCGGCTGCGTATGAAGTGGGTAAATTGTTGGGTAAGAAGTTGCGGAATGAAGATAAAGTTGCTATTATTGAAGGATTGGCGGTAGCCGATAATGCGCGGCAGCGTAAAAGAGGTTTCATCAAAGCGATAGAAGAAAAAGGGTTAAGATTGGTGGCGTCCGAACCAGCCGACTGGGAAACGGAGAAAGCCGCCGAAGTCTTTCAGGCTATGTGGATGCGGTATCCTGATTTGAAAGCTGTATATTGCAGCAATGATGCGATGGCATTGGGGGTTCTTCAGCAAATGCAAGAAAAAAAATGCTATTTGCCGGTAGTGGGTTTTGATAATGATGCGGTAATGAAAGAATTTCTTTCTACAGGAAAACTGGTTGCTACAGCTGACATTTTCAGTTCACAAATGGCTGTCCGAGGGATTGAGTTCGCTTTGGATGTACTGGAAGGAAGAATAGAGAATAGAGGGGTTCATTCTACTGCCTATGAAATTATAAAACAATGAGTTTATATTGGGAAACGGCCTATACTGAGATATGCACCCAAAGCACCGGCTGTTTAACTTCTTAATATGACTGACAATGAGCAATATTAAGAAGTATTCTTTTTACGAATGAAATATTTAGTGTAATTTTGTGGCTCAAAATAAATTAAATAGAATCATTATGGCAGCAAAACCAGGTATACCTAAAGGAACGAGAGATTTTTCGCCGGTGGAAATGGCGAAACGTAATTATATATTCAATACGATTCGTGATGTATTTCATCTTTTCGGCTATCAGCAGATTGAAACTCCTTCTATGGAGAATTTGTCTACCTTGATGGGAAAATACGGTGATGAAGGGGATAAGTTATTGTTTAAGATACAGAACTCAGGTGATTATTTCAACGGCATTACCGATGAGGAATTGCTGAGCCGCAATGCGGTAAAGTTAGCGAGCAAATTCTGTGAAAAGGGATTGCGCTATGACCTCACTGTACCGTTCGCCCGTTACGTGGTCATGCACCGTGACGAAATCAGTTTCCCTTTCAAGCGTTATCAAATTCAGCCGGTTTGGCGTGCGGACCGTCCTCAGAAGGGCCGTTATCGTGAATTCTATCAGTGTGATGCCGATGTGGTAGGCAGTAATTCTTTATTGAATGAAGTGGAGCTGGTACAGATGATAGACCGGGTATTTGGCAAATTCGGAGTACGCGTTTCAATTAAAATCAATAACCGTAAGATATTGACCGGTATTGCCGAGATCATAGGTGAGGCCGATAAAATTGTGGATATCACCGTAGCTATTGATAAGCTGGACAAGATAGGCTTGGAAAATGTAAATGCGGAATTGGCTTCTAAAGGGATTCCTCAAGAGGCTATTGATAAATTGCAGCCGATTATTTTATTGAGTGGAAGCAATGAAGAGAAATTGGAAACTTTGAAAACAGTCCTTGCAGCCAGTGAAACGGGAATGAAGGGAGTAGAAGAAAGTGAATTCATATTAAAAACCGTATCTACACTGGGTGTGAAGAGTGAAGTGGAACTGGATTTGACTTTGGCTCGTGGCTTGAATTATTATACTGGCGCTATTTTTGAAGTGAAAGCCTTGGATGTACAGATTGGCAGTATCAGCGGTGGCGGCCGTTATGATAACCTGACCGGTGTCTTTGGTATGGACGGTATGTCTGGTGTAGGTATCTCTTTCGGAGCCGACCGTATTTTTGATGTGTTGAATCAGTTGGATTTGTACCCGAAAGAAGCGGTGAACGGAACTGAACTGTTGTTTGTAAACTTCGGTGATAAAGAAGCTGCTTATTGTCTGCCTATCCTGGCAAAAGTCCGTGAAACAGGGGTACGTGCCGAAATTTATCCGGATGCTGCTAAAATGAAGAAGCAGATGGGATATGCCAATGACAAGCAGATTCCTTTTGTTGCCATTGTTGGTGAAAATGAAATGAACGAAGGGAAACTGACTTTGAAGAATATGACTACGGGCGAGCAGTCACTGGTTACACCGGATGAGTTGTTGGCAGTAGTGAAAGCTTGATCTCATCAAGCGGATGTTGTCGGAATAGTCCGGTATATTCATCCGTGATTATCTATGCGGATTAACAGATTATTTTTTTTCTTCCGTCACTATATCTCCTTTAGAATCAGTGAGATGTGGTGACGGAAGTTCTTTTTCCCCTCCGAAATGGTTTGTTCTCCTTTCCCTGTGTGGAGTCGACAAGGCGGAATGCCCGTTCTTGTTGTTGATTGTATTTCTTGTTTTAAGGATGAAAACTGATGGAGCTGACCTGAAATATGATTTTCTTTTGCGAGGGTCTGATATTATTATATATATTTGTGAAATGCTAGCCTTATAAATTTAATCAGATGATAGATGAAAAGCAGTTGATATCCCATTTGTATCAAAATAGGGAGAATGGTCAATGGATGATACAAACCAATGATGAACATCAAAAGGGGGTTGCTGATATGGCGGCATCCTTCGCCGGGCAGTTCGGACTTCCTTCTTGGGGGCGTGCGCTCGGCCTACTTCATGATAAAGGAAAGGAATGGGCGGCATTCCAGCAATACATACGCAAGATGAATGGTTTGCCTACGAGTGACAAGAAGCGCTATGATGATCATACCCATGCTTTTGTGGGTGGAATATTGGCAAAAGAATTTATGGGAAAGGATGTTTCCCATCTTCTTGTAAACCAAATTATTTCTCATCACACGGGGTTACATAATTTCGGTGATGTGGAAAACATATTGAAAGAGAGGCTATTGTCCGAAGAAATAAACGAGGGTGACATTAGCATAAACAAACCTTTATTATTCCAAGAATTTATTGATTCACCTTTTTCTAAATCAAAGGTTGAATGGGAACACTTTCATCACCTTTCCCGTATGCTTTTTTCCTGTCTTGTAGATGCCGACCGACTCGATACAGAACGGTTTATGGATGTAGAGTCATGGCGGAAGCGGGGAAATTTGGCTACGCTTGTCGATTTGTTTCCACAACTGGAGGCATATATGCAAAAACTGCAATCGAATGCAGCCGATACGAAAGTGAACCGCATCCGCCAGCAAGTGAAAGAACAATGCAGTAGAACTTCTTCAAGCGAAAAAGGATTTTATAGCCTTACAGTTCCGACGGGAGGCGGTAAAACACTTTCTTCTTTGTTATGGGCCATGAAGCATGCTGTAAGCCATTCAATGAATCGTATCATCATCGCCATCCCATATACCAGTATTATTGTGCAAACGGCAGGGCTTTTGAAGGAAATCTTTGGTGAAGAAAATGTATTGGAGCATCATAGTAATTTCGACCCCAATGATATTAAGGACGAGGAAAATAGGGAAAAAGCAAAATTGGCTACAGAGAATTGGGACTATCCCATTATTGTCACTACCAATGTACAGCTTTTTGAATCTATGTTTAGCAATAAAACATCTGATTGCCGCAAACTGCACAACATGGCAAATTCAATTCTTGTTTTGGATGAGGTTCAGATGTTGCCAACCGGCTTCTTGCAGCCGATAGTCGATGCGCTGAAAGCGTATCAGGAAATGTTCGGGATTTCGGTATTGTTTACCACGGCAAGTCAGCCGGTATTGAGCGGTCTGATAGAAGGAACAAATCCTAAAGCTGATTTTAAGGGAATAGAACATATCAAGGAAATTATTCCGGAAGAATTTGCTTTGCATGACCAACTTCGCCGTGTGAAGTTGGCAATCGATGATACAGGAAGAACATACGATGAGATAGCTGCAAAGGTGTCTGAATATAATAAGGTGTTGTGCATAGTGAACACTCGTAAAGATGCCAAAGAGCTGTATGACCGTTTGCCCAATGACGGAGTGAAATTGCATTTGTCTAGAATGATGTGCCCTGCCCACTTACACGAAACTATTGGTAAAATAAAAACTTTATTGAAGGATGGGTTGCAGCCGATTGTCAGGGTCATTGCAACCCAACTTGTGGAGGCTGGTGTGGATATAGACTTTCCGGTTGTGTTCCGTCAAGAAGCAGGACTCGATTCTGTATTGCAAGCAGCGGGACGGTGCAATCGGGAAGGACGAAGTGCCATGGGACATACATTTGTGTTCAGTCTGGCTGCAGAGAAGCGAAACCCCTTCGGTTCAATGGCTGACTCCAACAATGCTCGGTTGAATTTGCCGGAAGATAGTGATTGGTTTGCTCCTTCTACCATGAAAGCGTATTTTTGTCAATTGTATAGCAGAAAACAAACATTTGATGAAAAGGATATAAAGCACTGGCTTTACAAACCTACTGAGTTATGTTTTGAAACTGCATCAAAAGAATTTCGCCTGATTGATGATACAAGTATAAATGTTATCGTAAATTGGGAAAACAGCATGGAACTTATAGAGCAGTTGAAAGAATCGGGGTGTACCTACTCGTTGGTGAAGCAATTGGCGAAATTTACTGTAGGCATCCGTTCCTACGATTTTAAGCAACTGAAAGGCTATGGGCTTGTCGAAGAAATATTGGAAGGAATATATGTATTGGCAGACAGGTCTCAGTATAATAAAGCCACAGGTCTCAGTCTTGATAACCATTGGCTGGAGGAAGTATTAATGATATAAAGAAACGGATATGACAAAGAAAGAAACATTGAAATTGTTTGAAGAACGTAAAGTCCGCACCGTGTGGGATGATGAAAAGGAAAAATGGTATTTTTCGATAGTTGATGTGGTGTCAGTTTTAACAGACAGTGTTGATGCAACTGCTTATTGGCGTAAGTTAAAGCAAAGACTTAAAGAAGAGGGAAATGAAACCGTGACAAATTGTCACGGTTTGAAAATGAAAGCCGCAGACGGTAAGATGCGACTTACAGATGTGGCTGATACAGAACAACTACTACGTATCATTCAGTCTATCCCATCTCCCAAGGCAGAACCGTTCAAGCAATGGATGGCACATGTAGCATCCGAACGTCTTGATCAGATGCAAGACCCTGAGTTGAGTATTGAGCAAGCTATGATGGACTACAAGCGACTTGGTTACTCTGACAACTGGATAAACCAACGCTTGAAGAGCATTGAAATCCGTAAAGATCTTACAGATCAATGGAAACTACATAATGTAGAGGAAGGTGTTCAATATGCTACTCTTACAGACATTATCTATCAGCAATGGGCCGGAAAGTCGGCAAAGGAGTACAAACAGTTCAAGGGCTTGAAGAAAGAAAATCTCCGGGACAATATGACCGATTTGGAACTTGTGCTGACCATGCTGGCGGAAGCCTCCACCACGGATATTTCCAAAACTGCAAAGCCACAGACCTTTGAAGAAAACAAGCAGGTTGCCAAACGCGGCGGCAAGGTGGCCGGCATTGCGCGGCAGGCTCTTGAAGCGGAAACCGGCAAGCCTGTTATCACAGAAAAGAATGCGTTTGACTTCCAGCAGCTTGTGACCGACATTGTAGAAGATGCCGCCGAACTGCCGGAAAATCCCACCGAGAAAAAAGATAAAGACTGATACATGAAAAATAGCCGGACACAGCAGCCACAAGGCCACCGTGTCCGGCTATTTCTGTGTTGACAACGACACATTACTTTGATTGAAAATAATGTGTGGTTGTCAAGCTGGCGGTATTATTCACCCGTAAAATCAAACCCCTGTCCGTCAAAGTCGGCATCGGTCATGCGCTCCAACTTTGCAATGGTCCCATTCGCCAGCCGCCGCATTTCCGTGTCCATGTCCGGCAGGGCGGCCATCAGCCGTGCCATCGTCCGGCGGCGGTCGGAAGTATGGTACATACAGATCAAATTTTCTTCTTCCACGCTGAGATTCATGGTCAAACCTCCATTTCATATTGCTTGCTGCGGGCCGCTGCCTTTTTCGGGCTGGCGGCCTGTTTTGTTTCGGAAAGCTGCTTACGAACGGAAGCACGGGGCTTACGGATGCCCTTGTCCCGGTTCTCCTTTTTGTCAACCAGCGCATAGATGCCGAAACGGTCTTTCACGCTGGACAGGCGCAGGGACTTGTACGGAAGCATGGCAATCAGCTGGTCCGTGTCCCGGCTGGATGCCAGCTTGGTGAAGTAGGGTGACACCTCCACCATAAAATGATTCTTGTCCGGGCTGTTGGGAGCAGCCAGCCGTTTCATGTCTGCCGCAATGCGCTGGGCCTCGGCCTCGATCAGCCCGGTGTGCAGTTCGATAAGGTGTTCTTTGAAGTCGCTGGGCCGTGCAGGTTCCCGGCTGCGCTGCTCCTGCCGGATGGCCGCTTGTAGAAGTTCCGGGTCACGGGGCTGCATTTCATACCGCACGAACTCCCCGAAATATTTGTCCGGGCGGCTGTCGAAATGCTTTTTCGGGCCAATCTCCCGCATCCCGCTTTCGTAGATCAGGCGATTGGCACCCACGGGCAGGGCGGCATCCCGGATATGCCGGAAGTGCTGCTGATAGTCCAGTTCATACAGATTGCCTTGCAATGTTCCATTAGCTGTGCCGGTCAGCTCTACCGCATAGGCAAGAATCCTGTCGTGGGTTTGCTCGCCGCAGAATTTCCATGTGTTGTAGGCTTGCGTGTCTTTGAGCAACACGTCCCGTTCCCGGAAGCAGAATGTTCCAGAAGGCCGGGACAGCCACAACAGCAGCTTATCTTCCGGCTGGTCGCTGCGGGCGGCCTCCCGCATCATCTTGATGTCATAGGCAAAATCGCTCTGGTAGTATGCGGTGTTCTGGTGCATGATAGCTTCCAGCGCAGCGATCACATCCATATTTTCAAATTTCTGCACGGTTTACACCTCCAATTCCTTTGACTTTTCCCATGGCTGTGTTTGCTTGCTCTGTTCCTTTTTTGCGGCATCCAGTTGTGCCCGGATAGACGGCTTTTTCGGTTTGGCTGCGCGGGATTTCTTGGCTTTCGGTGCCTTTTCTTCGGCCTTGACTGCAGCGACAAGGTCTGTCAGAGAGATTTGTTCTCCGGCTTTTGCTTTGGCCTCCAACTCGCCCAGAGAGGGCGCGTTGTTCAGCACGCCATCAATCATGTTTTCGTTTTGTTCGGTGGAAAGTTCTGCGGTGCGCAGCGGATTTTCCCGCAAGAACTCCGGCACCTGCTGGAAGCCCACACTGTCGCAGTAGTGAGCGGTATTTTGTCCGTTCTGGTGCAGCACTACCACATCCGAAACGGACAGTGAGTGTCCCTTGAAATCTGCTGGATGGTCCACATTGAACGTGCGGTAGATGTCCTCCAAGGTGGTACCAGCAGTCAGCGGCGCGGCGTAAACTTCCGTATAGTTGGCCTTGTCCACAGTCCGGCCAGCAGCCTGCAGGCGGTCGTAAGGTTCAAAACGGTAAACGCGGGTGGAATCTTCATTGCGCAGCTGGTAGATGGAAAAGCTGCCCTGCTGCGGTGATTCGAAGCCTGCCGCCGCGTATTCCTCCACGGTCATTCCAGCAGCGGCCGCTTCCTGCTCGATCTCGGCCTGTACCTGTGCCTTATAGTCCTGCAAGGTCTGGTCAAAGTCGGCCAGCTTGGGCAGTTCCGGCAAGTCATACTGGCCTTGGTTGAGCAGCGGGCGGCAGTCCTGCACATAGGCTACAACAGCGTTGTAATAGGCGGCCTGTTCCGGCGAAATGTCCTGTCCTTCCCGCAAAGCGGTGGTGGCCGTCTGCTCCATAGCCGAAAGATTGCAGTGCTGTTTGAGGTACGGAATAAACTCGGTCAGCACCATTTCCCGCTCTGCCTTGTCCTGCTCCCACGCTTCCGGGCCTTTGTTGTGCAGAACAAAATTCTTCCAGTTTTCATCTTTGGCGTAGTATTCGTGGTAGTTCTGGATGTGCTGAACCAAAGAGCCCTCTCCGTCACCGAAATCCTGCCGCCCCTCGTAGTTGTCGGGCTGACCGTTCAGGGTAAAATCAATGCGGAACGCGGTCTTGTCGTACCAGCCACCCTCGTAACCATCCTTTTCCCGGTCTGTGTGCTGGGCGGTGTCCAGTTCTTCAAAAACGCGGTTTGCCACAGACAGCGGCATGATTTCGCCGTCCTGCAACTTGTCGCTTTCACTCCACAGAATCGTGACCGTAGGCTCTGCGGATAAATCTGTCGCAGCGGCTTTTTCTGCTTCCGGGGCAGAAAGTTCATTTGCTTTTTCCGCCGCCTCTTGGAACGCCGCCAGCTTATCGCTCAACAGAACTTCCGCCACCGCGGCTGTCTGCCCCAGCAGATTAAGTGCTTCCTGCCCGGCATCCGGCAGGGTCAGACCGGGCGCGTCCAGTTGGCCGCCGTCCAGAGCCTTATTATCCGGGCCATACAGGGTGTAGTCATAGCCGGAATCGCAGGTCTGGATGAACAGCGTATTGCCGTTGTCCAGCGCAAATGCAGCCTCCTGTGCAGTGGAAAGTTCTGTTTCCCGTTGCTGGCGCAGTTCTGTCAGATGTTCGTCCAGCGCAGAGATCAACTCATGGGCCGCGCTGCGGATAATTTCCAGAGAGGCTTTCAGTTCGGCCAGTTCCCGGCCAGAACTCCACCCGGCCACATAGCCAAAGGAATACTCGGACGTGTCCAGCCCGTAATGCTGGCAGACGGCATAGGCCACGCTTTCGGCCTGCACCTCGCGGGTGCGGCTGTCCGGGCGGTTGGTCTGTTCCGGGTCGTTGGGGTCGATGGCGTGGAGCTTGGCATGGGCAATCTCGTGGATGGCCGTCTTGATGGTCTGTAACTGGCTCATGCCCTCTTGAATGGCAATGCGGTTGTCGAGCAGATGAAAATAGCCATGAGCGCCGCCCTCGATGTCCTCAAACCCGATGGGCACCGGGGATGACTGCTCCAATGCCTTGAAAAAATCTTGGTAGTCCTGCACGCTGCCGGACAGTTCATTCACCGCGATAGAGGGCAGAGGTTCGCCCTCGGTCTGGCTGACATCGAACACGGACACCACCTTGAAAGCCGGAATCTGCACCGTCTTTTCTTCCGTCAGCGGCTTGCCGTCCTTGTCCAGAATCGGCTTGCCCTGTTCGTCCAGCTTTTCCATCTTCTGCTTGACCTTGTACGGCGCAGGAGCAAGGATTTTGATGCCTTTTTCGCCTTTCTTTACGGTGCGGTGGAACGTGTCTTTCCACTTGTTGAAGCCCGCCACCAGTTGGCCGCCCTGCATGGCGATCAGCAAGGTGTTGTTGAAGCTGTAATTGTGGAATTTCGCCATCGTGGTGAGGTAGGCTTTGTAGCGGTCGCTGTCGAACAGCTCTTGAATCCCTGTTTCCAGCCGGTCCGTAATTTCTTTCATCCGTTCCGCGCTGTCTTTGCCGTTCAGGATGATGGGGATAACTTTCTGCGGTTCCGTTTCAGGCTGAACAGGCGGCGGGATGTTGGCCGCATCCCGCAGGATTTCCAATGCAGGAAAAGACAGCACCCGGTATTCCTCCGGCACAGGCTGGCCCTCGTGGACTTTCTGCCACTCGTCCCCGCTTTTGACAAGGTAGCCGTACTGGGTGAACGCACCCTGTTCCTGCTGAGCCACATACCGGCCAAACTGTGCCGTGTCGATGCCGCCTTTCCATTCTTCCGGCATATCCACCATGCCGGAGCGATTCAGGTAGTAATCTCCTAGCTGGGCAGGCCCGTGCACATCCGGCAGATGCACATAGTAGTCCACGTTTTCGGGAAAGTCGGTGATTCTCCCGATGCTGAAAAGCTCACTCTGCGGGGCTTGCAAGGCGGCGTTCAGTTCTGCGCGTTCCCCGGTAGAGAGTGTTTCCAGTCGTGATGCCAGAAAGTTCAGTTCGTCCACATTGGATGCCAGCACCATGTTGTAGGGGATGGCAAAACGCTTTTCTTCCTCGGCAAAATAGCCGGAAATGAAGAGGCCCTGCGGATTATCGGACGAAATGCCGATTTGCCGCAGGGCCGCTTGTACCTGTTCGGTTGTAGTGGGCAGGTCCAGCCAGATGCCATCCCTGCCTTGCTGCTGCCGATTTTGCAGCTGGATGGAAAATAATTCGCTCATTTGGTCACACTCCTTTTTTGCTATCCTACGGATAGAGAGAGCCGGTTATGGCAAAATGAATGCTTCACCTTACCATAACTGGCCCTCGTATTTTTGCCTTACTCTTTGCGCTCTACCCGGTAATTGACGTACTTGCCTCCCGTATCTGCCAGAAGCACCGTTGCATCATAAGTTTTGCCTGTCTTTTCGGAATAGAGGCCCTTGACCTTTGCCTTACCGTTTTTGAGCAGAGCAGCGGCGATCTTCGGTGTGAACGCCTTTTTGCGCTGCTCAAAGAAGCGGTCATTCTTCCACATCACGAACTGACAGCTACGATTCCCGCAGTAGAAGTTTTTCTTGCCCTCATAGACGTTTTCACTGCACCGGGGACACTTGCCGATAATAACCCGTTCCGACTGGAACAGGTTTTGCTTATCTGCACTGATACAAGAATAGGTCTTGACCAGCTGACGCACCTGCGCTTCAATTTCGGCCATGAACTCGTCCGGGTCTGCATTGCCCTTGGCAATCTCGGTCAGGCGGTTTTCCCATTCGGCGGTCAGGACGGGAGAGGTCAGGCTTTCCGGCAGAACCACCGCCAGATTGATGCCGTCCTTGGTGGGGACAAGCTGTTTGCCCTTGCGCTGCACAAAGCCCATTTGCACCAGCTTTTCCAGAATCGCCGCACGGGTGGCCGGAGTACCCAGCCCCTTGCGTTCCGCTTGGCCCAGGCCACCCTCTCTTGCTCCTGCGGAGCAATTCACCTTGTCCTCCGGCATATCCTCGGCCCCGGCCCGCTCCATTGCTGACAGGAGCGTATCTTCGGTGTAGGCTTTCGGCGGGGACGTGAAGTGTTCCGAAATGTTAGCCGTCACGGAAAAACTCTGTCCCTCGGCCAGTTCCGGCAGTGCGTTCAAAACTTCTTCCTCGGTATCGGCTTTCAGGGTGGCGCGGAACCGCTGGTCGATTTCTTTCCAACCGGGAACAAGCACCGTCTTTCCCTTGGCGGTGAACTCGTTCCCGGCGCAGGAGAACACAGCAGTCACAGTTTCGTACTCATGGGGCGCGGCTATCGCGCAGAGCAGTTTGGAGCAGACAAGGTTCATCAGCTTGCACTCACTTTCCGCAAGGCCGGTGAAGCCCTGTTTTACAAATTCGGCTGTGGGAAGGATGGCGTGGTGGTCCGATACCTTTTTGCTGTTCAGAATCCGGCCCACTTCCGGGGTCAAGTCAAGCCCTTGGGCAAAGGGCAGCAGCCCCAGCAGGTCAGACACAAGATGTTGTGCTGTCTGGCCCATATCCTCGGTCAGATATTGGCTGTCCGTGCGGGGATAGGTCAGCAGTTTCTTTTCGTAAAGTTGCTGGGCATAATCAAGGGTCTGCTTTGCCGTGAAACCGAACAGGCGGTTTGCCTCCCGCTGCAAGGTGGTCAGGTCATAGAGCTTGGGCGGCTGTTCTGTCTTTTTCTCCCGTTTGACAGAAGTACAAACGGTAGTCGTGCCTGTGCATTTTTCTTTGAGAGAATTTGCGGCTTCTGCATCCGCAATGCGCCCACTGTCTGCTTTCAGGCTGCCGGAATGGATGCCGACCGTGTAATACTTTTCTTTCTGGAAGCGCAGGATTTTTGCATCCCGGTCCACCAGCATTTTCAGTGTCGGGGTCTGCACCCGGCCCACGGTCAGGGTCTTATGGTACAGCACCGAAAACAACCGCGTTGCATTGATGCCCACCAGCCAATCCGCCTTTGCACGGCAGAGGGCCGATTGATACAGAGCATCATAATCCGAATCCGGGCGCAGGTTTGCAAAGCCCTCCCGGATAGCGGCATCCTCCATGCTGGAAATCCAGAGCCGCTTCACAGGCTTCGTGCAGCCGGCCATTTGGTAGACGAAGTGGAAAATCAGTTCTCCCTCCCGGCCTG
>OMDF01000256.1_pt1 | contig 33293 bp, 31 predicted proteins | sample 1673631 | NCBI WGS metagenome assembly OMDF01 (sample SAMEA103958117, study PRJEB25191) | human gut metagenome | biome: human-associated habitat [ENVO:00009003]; feature: intestine environment [ENVO:2100002]; material: feces | place: Germany | collected 2013/2015 | reverse complement strand
CCAACCAATCCTTCAGGGCTCCTCCTACGAAGCCGCATCCGATAATTCCAACGTTGATCATTGTTATATAGAATTTTACTTGTTACTCTCAATTTAAATGTAATGTTTTCTTAATAAGTTCGGTTATTTCACCTCATATCTATCCGTTTCTTTCTCCGCAAGCACATCGGCAATTCGACGGCAAGCCTGTCCGTCTCCATAAGGGTTAACGGCCTTGGACATCTGCTCGTAGGCTATGGCATCATCAAGGAGATTGCTGACTTCAGTCATAATCTTGTTGTAATCGGTGCCCACAAGATGAACAGTACCCGAGGCGAGAGCTTCAGGACGCTCAGTGGTGTCGCGCATCACAAGGACAGGCTTGCCAAGGCCGGGAGCTTCTTCCTGAATACCACCTGAATCAGTAAGAACGATAGTGGTCTTCGACATGAGGTGGACAAACTCGAGGTACTGAAGAGGCTCGATGAAGAAGAAGTTAGGACGGGTGAGGTCTTCACCAAAGACTTCGTGAATTGGTTTGCGCACGTTGGGATTAAGGTGCATTGGATAAACGAAATCTACCTTTGGATACTTCTCAGAGAGGTCCTTCATAGCAGTAACCATTCGGATAAAGCCGTCGCCAAAGTTCTCGCGACGATGGCCTGTAATGAGGACAAGCTTCTTGCCACCATTGAGACGGGTGACGTCGTAACCAGCCAGTGCAAGTATGTTGTTCTGCTCACGGACAAGGGCATCATCAGTCTTAAGCTTATCGACCACCATGTGGAGGGCATCGATTACGGTGTTGCCGGTGACGTAGATACTGCCATGTACTTTCTCTTCAAGGAGATTCTTTTCAGAGAGTGGAGTTGGCGAGAAGTTATAGGTAGCGATGCGACCGGTAATCTGACGGTTCATCTCCTCTGGCCATGGACTGTAGATGTTATGGGTGCGGAGACCTGCCTCTACATGACCTACAGGAATCTGTGCGTAGAATGCAGCAAGGGAACCAGCGGTTGAGGTGGTGGTGTCGCCATGAACAAGCACTAGATCAGGACAGCACTTTTTGAAGACGTCGCGAAGACCGGTGAGGACGCGCGTGGTTACATCGGTGAGGTCCTGACCCTGCTTCATGATGTTGAGGTCGTAATCAGGCTTGACATCGAAGATATTGAGCACCTGATCGAGCATTTCGCGATGCTGACCGGTAACGCATACGATGGTTTCGAACTCCTGTGAGCGCTTCTGGAATTCCTTGACCAGTGGGCACATCTTGATAGCCTCTGGTCGGGTTCCGAATACTAGCATTACTTTCTTTGCCATATCAAATTTGGTTATTTTTTTATTTTTCAACTTTCAAATTCTTACTGGTGATATCGAATCATGTTCAAACTTCGATTGGAAGATTAAAGACAAACAATGAATGATTATTTAAGACTGAGTGCATGTCGCGTGCATCTATTATCGTATTTTCGGACTACCTGAACAGTAAAAAGGATGTATGTCGAGGTATAAACCCTTTGTATTCAAATAAATTACGGTGCCGACTTGATACAAAATGTAAGCACTCAAACAAGGACATAGTCCTTAATTTGGGCACCTGTAAAGACAGTTCAGGAGTTCCCTATAAGATACGAAATATAACTACTCATTGAATAACCAGCCCAACAAACGAGAACTTGCTAAATCTGAAAATATTACTTGTCAGGACATCCTTCATAATACTTATTAAATCTTCTGATCATGAATGTGGAATCGGAAAGACTGTTCGCCTTATGAAGCAAGAAAAACATGAAACGGTTGTTTCTGGCAATCCAAAGAAGGACAAGAAGCAAAGTGACTTTCCCGCAAAAAACCAACAAATTCAAGACGATGGTGACGGTCGGCGTTACAAATTCCACATAAAAATGTCCACTGCTCGTTGTATAAACAAGAGGATAAAGCATTTGCACCGTTGCATAGAGATATAAGCACATCATTAAGAATTGTGGAATTTTCAAATAGCTCGTATTCAAACGTCCCAATACCATTATGATAGACATGGACGCAATGACGCCAATAAACAACCGCAGGAAAAATTGGGTACGGTCATAGTCGGCACAGCCGACAATACTGAACAGGTCAATCAAGCCGAAAGTAGTACCGATAAGTATCATGAAAAATACACCGATTTGCAAGTTTCCCCGTCCTTTACCCGTCAATGTGCCGACATGCACGGTGGAAACCGTTATATCCATATAGATGAAAAACAGGACAAAACTTCCAAGCATATTTAGATTGTTCTCTAAAAAATTTTCTATCCGGAAAAGCATTTGACCGTCTGAACAACCCGTATAAAGAAATTTATTATACAATTCCTGGTTAATCAGATAAAAAGTATATACGGACTTTATGATATACATGATGAGCCAAATAACCCATACGATCACCCATGAATAGTAGAACTGTTTGATACCCGTATTTATTCTTTTGAATAAATCGCCCGGCGTGTTTCGGGCCAACGTGCTGTTTTCACCGAATAAATTCGTCACATATTCATGCAGTTTTTTCTCTTTTTCAGGAGCTTCCACTTGCAGGAACTTCATCCTTGCCAGTTTGTACAGAGCGAATGTGATAAAAAGAATATTGACAAACTGAAAGGGGATTTGATGCTCAAGCATACTAATGAGATAGGATATCTCAAGAGAAACATGCGGCGAAGGAACCGCTTGAGAAACAGGCTGCCCCTTAATCCACCCCATCAACTGCTCTGTTATCAATGGAACAAAAGCGCAGAAAATCGACAGATAGATGAAATATCTGTTTGTTTGGGCCCATCCATAAAAACTATCCTTATACTCACTGGTCTGTGCCATTTCTCCAATATTTTTCAAGTGAGCAGACTTTGAATCCCCTCAGATTTTTCTCATTGAGACGATATTTCTTTTTGTCCTTCGACTCGGCATCACAGCAGAACAAGTCTTTTATATTGGTGACATGGCATCCCCAAATATGGCTGGGAGAAGAATAACCGGCATAACGTTCCACAAAAACATCCAAGTCATACTCAGAATTCCTGTCAGTACAGATCACGTTGTCCGCATTGCTTCGCAAAGCATTAACTTTTTCCGATGATTTATCACAAAGGATAAACAAGTCGATGGCATAATCTTTGCAGATTGAAATTAGCCCGGACAGAAATAAGCTGTCCTTATCTATCATCGGAAAACAAAATTCTATTTTTTGCAAATCATCCAGCACTATCCGCCTTATACGTTGGCTTTTGTCCTTCATCTCAAGAGATACCTTCAACTGTTGGATAAGATAATAGAAAAATTCATCAGTCGAAATACACCCCATTCGGATTTCTTTAAAATGGATACATTTATAACACTCCATGCAGGAAACACATTTTTTTTGAAGGATACTGTCCGGATCTTTGAAAATAGTAGCAGGACAAATCATTTTTTTCAGAATAAGATCATCGTCTTTGTCGAGCAATATGTGCAGGGTATGTTCTTTATGGCTGCAGGCGCTGAACGTGCCACCCAATGCGAGGTATCGCTTATAGCTGTTTGTAGGGCCGATAATGGCCGTTATCTGAGAATTGCAATCACTCTCTTTTACAAGAATGTTATTTAAGATTTCTTCTGGACAATCACTTTTGCTGAAGTTCTCGTAGAGGTTATCCAGATTCTTCCTCAAGCATTCTTCCGGCGACCGCAGATAGGTATCTATATATTTGGATAAAGACGACACACAGTTATAATCCTTTTGACGGTCTATGAAATATTGGTAGGTTTCAAATAATATTCCTGCATGCGCACGTTGTATCCCTTTGGGCATGTGTCGCCTCCGTTGCAGGATAACATGGGTACTGGGGTATACTTCTATGCCATAATCCCTCTTTTTATACTGATGCCAGCCATGGGCGGTGTCCTGCAAAACGCTCTTTTTGATAGATAACTGGTTACAGAGATAATTCGTCCCGGCATCCGTGTAATTGCGCATTTCAATGATAACATCCGCATTATATTTGTCAATATCGGATCCTGAATTTTCTATGTAAATTACGACCAAAGCATGTTCTGCAATCACCACATCTGACGGCTCATATTTTTTATCCAGTACCAAGCACGGGATTTTCTTATTCCCTAATCCCGAAATATAATTGAACAGGCCGTTCTTTTTAATATTCTTTTCACTCTTTACAAATACCGGAAAAAATTCAGCAGACAAATCTCCTAACCGCTGTATGGGATATTGCGTGTCATAATAAAATTCGTCCAAAGTTGAATGTCTTCTCTCTATAATAAGAGGATTGTCCGATGATTTATAGGAAACGGAAGTGGAAGGCAAACCTACATGCAACGAGTTGGTTCTGGAATTATATACTAATATCTCATTAGCCACATATAAATCCAAACTCGACAAATCAATAGGCAGAGTGGTGCTGGGGGGCACACGGAAGAGTGTTTGGCAAAACAGACTGCCTTTCCATGTGATTTCGTTCCCTTTGTCATCCGTTTTTTCCGTGATATTCGCTTCGATAACCTTACCTATGCATTGTGACAGCACGGTATCAACCAGCATATCCGAAATATTCTCTTCTGACTTATCTTGCGTGTAAAAGACAGGAGCGGCCAACTCTATTCCATTTTCAGCATTGTCTTCCAGTTTAGATAATGATTTTGTAATACCATGAAGCATCTGCATTGCTAAGAGCGATCTACTGGTACCCAATTCTCCGCAAATCACGATACTCAATGGTTTTACCACATTTGTCTGAACTACGGTTTGAAGATGTAAACCTCCAAACAATAAATCATCAAGTCCGCCTATATGCGTTTTCAGTTTTTGATTATTATATAATATTCTCATAGTATCATTTCTAAGATAAGTTATACGGAAGGATGCTAACTATGCATTGCTCTTAAAATTTCCGGTACGCCTCCTCCAACTTCACATCATACCTGTTCTACACATAAGTAGGTAATCCAACACATTGGCATAACCCCCTTTCCTTAATCCGGGAACTGACCGGCAGGGTAAAAAACGGATGACAAGGCGTTCGCACTTAATGCGCGTAGATTACTCTTCCACTTCTTCCCAAGGATAGGGATTATCAATCACATTCTGAAATTCCTCAATAGCTTCTTGCTGTTCAACAGTAAGTGATGTGGAATCCCAGGAAGCAATGATAATACGGCCTTCATCAGCCAAAGGCTCATCAAACACCTCACCATAACAGGCAGTAAGCAGACGAAGTTTCAGTAACGAAGCAGGAAGAGCATCAAGAATATCCCAACAACGATTCAAGACCTCCTGGATATGCTTTTGTTTTTCACCGTGATCAATAAATGAGGCACTATAGCCCATCAGAAGAGCCAGACAAACATTAGCCTGTTCTTCAACTGTAGAACCTTTGACACCGGAATTATACAAAGCCGTAGTCAGGCGATAAACTTCACCGTTACGACGGGAAAGGTCGTCGCTATAGACCGGATTACCGTCCATACCTAAATACATCAGATCGTGCGCTGCACGCTGAAGAGCAAGTGTTTCTTCAGAAAGAGACATAATGATTTATGATTTATTATTTGATTACTTCTATAAGATCCGGATGAATGGTGGCAAGTGCAACGGAGATAACACCTTGTATCTCGATAACCACACGACGATCACGTGCACCTTTTACTTTCAGAAAAAGACCTTCCTGCCCCTCGAAGTCACCGCCCGTGATACGAACTTTTGTACCTTTGGACAAATTCAACTCATCAGGTTGGAAATACATGAGATGATCATTGTAAGTACCGGCTACAGCAATAAAGCGTTGCATCTCGCTGTCGGAGATAATAATTTTCTGACCGCTACGGGTATCCGTAATGTATTGCAAATAGCTTACCTGTGATTTGATGCGTTTCACCTCGGAAGGACGGGCATGGACAAAAAGTAAGTTATGTACAACCGGAACCAAAGTACGGACTTTCTTACCTTTCTTCATGCTGATCTTGTATTGCATGGGAACGAAACAACCCATTTTCTCTTTTTCAAGAAGACGCATGGCATCAGGCTCTCTACGGTATGTGGCACGCATTGCGTACCATATTTCGGTCTCTTTGTCCGCTTCCATATCAGGGGCTATTTCAGAAAAGGGTGTTCTCCCGGGGCTTTGAAATCCTTGCATACACTTGAATTTCAATCACTTGCGAACACTTTATGTAAGATATGGCAAGTATTGTGTTCCTCTTGCCCATTGTTTTTTCGCTGTTGTTCATCACCTTGTTTATTCTCGCAGGTAAAGAGCTATAAACGAATGGATTAAGAGGATAATTCATCTTTTAATCGTTCGTTTAAAAGGCACGTCGGAAGGCAATTTTCGCACTAAGATTCTTTCAATAAGAAAGTAATCGCAAAATCACAATTTTATTTCAGAGGTAACTGTCTATGTATTAGTAATATATATAGGCAAAAAGAAAATATTTAGTATTTCTTTATCAGAATATTTTGTTGTTTCATTTCCGGGCATTATCTTTGTGCACATTAAACGAACGATTAAAAAACACCCATCATTTACGACAATCATTATTGACACCACATTTATTTCCCCACTCTACCCCCTATTTCATCATCCCCGCGTTCCCGACCCGACAAGCTCCCAATATTGAAGTTCCTTTTATAATAATGTACCCGCGCATATACACTTGTAGGCGCGTATTTCCCTACTTTTTCTTTATAGCCTGTTACACACATTCTATAAATAATAGGTAGCGGGTCCCCATACCTATTTACCATTCCGTGTGTAACACATGGAACAAAAAACATTCACTTTTTCAGACGGAAACAACAGATATTACAGATAGAACCGTTAATTTTGCTTTCGAATAGCGAATTTAAAATAAATTACTAACTTCTAAAATTGTGATTTTATGACTAAAAAAACACAATCTTGAGTATTGAGCTCATCAACAAAGATCGTTACAGCATCGAAATCGAGAGAAAAGAAGACAGGGTCAATATCCTGTTAGTTGAAAATGAAGCGTTTGGAGAACGGATTCTGGTCGGGGCCGAAGAAAGGAAGGAGTTCCTCACTCCATGGATAAACATGCTCATCCGCCACAAAAAAGAAGCGGGAATCAAAGGAACCATGGATCTGGCAAGGAAACTGGAGCACATCGCGCGCTTTGAAAAGGGAAAGCAGGAAAAAGGATTCCTGACACTGAAAAGCATTAATACTGATATCATTAATCTGAGAAAAGCGTTTCTGGAAAAAGAGGAGGAAGCGAAAAAAAGAAAGAAAAATAAGTGAACAGACAAAATTGTGCAAAAACGCCTTTTTATTGCTACAAGGCGTTTTTGCCATTCTGAATATTATCCCCTACTTCGCGGCGCCGATAAGGCGGATTTAAATAACTAAAAAACAAATGGAAAATATTCCGGTTACCGCATACAGCGGATTCAGCAATGTCCGGGGAGAGATTACACTCCGGAAAGTAATTGAGAACATCACAACGGGGATACATGCGAAAAGCGTATCCAAAATCAGACTGTTAGTAGGACAAGGAAAGATGGAAGAGGCGAATAATGTGAAGAAGCAGCTGCCTTTCTATACCGTCACGGCGGGATATCGGGAGAAAAGACAGGCATACAGCGTGATAAGATACACGCACATCACCCTGCTGGACATTGACGACCAGCCCGAAGAGAAGCTGGAAGAGCTGAGAGGGAAAATCAATGGGGATCCCGACACGCTGGCCTCTTTCCTGACTCCAAAAGGACACGGGTTCAAGGTCTTCGTGTTCCTGAAAACGGATTATGCCACCCGGCTAAGGGCTACGTTAGCCGCAGAAGAAAAAGTAGGATTCAGCACGTTGGAAAAACATCACCTGGCCATGTACAACGCCTGCAAGGAATATTATGAAAAGTTGCTCGGCGTGGAAGTGGACGGAAGCGGAAAGGACATATCAAGGGGGTTCTTCACCTCCTTCGATGAAAAGGCGTACCTGAATGAAGGACTGCTGAAAGAGGTGGACGAGACACTGACAAATATCATTCCACCCGAAAAGCCACAGCCGGGGAGAAGGAAAGTGATAAGTGGTAAAGTGGTGAGTGATAAGCCGGAGAATGAAGGGAAGCCCAAGAGCGGGAATAAACCGGAGGGCAAGAAAGCAGAGGCCGGTAAACCGGAAGCCGAGCCGTGGGAAAAGATGGAATTTAACAAGGCGGTGCTCTCAGTAAAGAGAATATCAAAGTTTGAACCGGGAAACCGGGACAGCTTCATGTTCGCACTGGGCAACAAGTGTTATGCAAAAGGACTGGAAGAGGAAACCGTGATACGCCTGGCACAGGAAAAGTTAGGCAGTGAAGAGTTTGATGTGGCGGCACCCATACAAAACGCATATATTTATACCGACAAGACGTATGAGGCGCTCGGGAGAAAGCAAGAAAAACCGGACACCATAAACCAGGTACTCGACTTCCTGAAAACACATTATGACTTCCGAAGGAACGTGATACTGGACCGTCTGGAATACCGCAACTTCAACGAGAAGGAAGAAAGATGGAAAGGCAGGTTCCGCCCCATGAGGACAAGAAGCTACAACGCCATCTTCCTCGACCTGCAACTGGCGGGAATCAAGTGCTTCCGAAATTACCTGCAGACGGTCATTGACTCTTCATACCCCAGGGACTTCAATCCCTTCACGGAGTATATCGGGAAACTGAAACCATGGGACGGAGTGACCGATTACATCGGCCGGTTGGCGGATACCGTACAGGCCGAAGACCAGGAGTTCTGGAGGAAAAGTTTCAGGAGGTGGTTCGTGGGAATGCTGGCCTGTGCATTGCAGGACGACACCGTGAACCACCTGGTAATCATACTCTACTCCGAACAGGGAAAGGGAAAGAGCACATGGATAAGAAGGCTGCTGCCGCCCGAGTGGAGGGAATATTACCGGAACGGAATGGCCAACCCCGAAAACAAGGACCATCAGCTGCTGCTCAGCACACACCTCATCATCAACATGGAAGAGTTCGAAGGGGCAAGGGTCGGAGACCTGGCGGGGCTGAAGAGGGTAATCACACAGGAGAGCGTCACGGAACGGAAAGCGTACGACGCGCAGGCGTACACCTTCATACGGCACGCATCCTTCATTGCCAGCACCAACAGCCGCCAATGCCTGCAGGACATAGGGGGAAACAGACGGTTCCTGCCCTCATCCATCATTTCACTGGATTACAGGACGCCCGTCAACTACGAGGGAGTATATGCGCAGGCGCATGCCCTGCTGAAGCAGGGGTACCAATACTGGTACGAAGGAGAAGAGATAGACGAGCTGAACCGCCACAACGAGCTGCACCGAATGAAGGATCCGGTGGAGGAAAACCTGCTCGTATACTTCCGGAAGCCGGAGCCCGGAGAGACCTGCGTGAAATGGATGCCCGCAGCCACCATACTCAGCAAGATAGCCATTTACGGAAAGATACAGGTGAACAGGCAGACGATACAGATACTGGTGATGTCGCTCGAAAAATACGGGTTCAGGACAAGAAGGAACAGTCAGGGAAGCACCGAATATGAAGTGATAGACCTGCAAAATGATGAGGTAAACAATGGATTCAGGGAAAAGAACCGGGATGAAAAGGACGGGAAAGACGATATGGAAGAGGGAATATTGCCGTTTTAAATTTCGCATACGCTCTATTTATCAGTTGACAAGAGAACAAGGGGAATAGAGGATGAAAAGGTTTCTTGAAAGTAGAGTTATCATATAATGTAACGGGTGATAAGAAATAATGTAATGTAGGATTACATATATTCTTATCACTCGTTACATCTATTGGCATTTTATTTACAAAAAGTACAAATCTTTAATTTGCCGGATTCAAACTATCTAAGGCTCACCGAGATACTTGAATATAAGTTTCACTTCAAGGGGCAGATAAGAATGGCGGTTCTTGTTATAACCCGCTTCCTTCAGTTCCGCCATCAGTTGCCTGTTAGCATAAATCCACCGGCGAAGAAGTTGTAGAGCGGTAGTAATACATACACCGGGATTGTAAAGCATGGCAAGGTCGGCTTTGGTATAAGCGCGGACAGGGACTTTTTCATCTAAGTTTTCTTCTTTCATAAGTTTGTTTTTTAGTGATTTACATGGTATAAAGGTACTCATTTACAGCGACAACAGAAAGGAATAAAGAAGGTATTACTTCTCATTTAGATTCTCTTTTTTTCATACAAACTCAAATAGCTTCAAGCGGAAAGTGGAAGGGAAAAGAACGGGGTATATTTGCAATGTCCAAAGGGGAAAAGAGCGAAAATCTTCCGGCAAGCCCATGATGGCAGAGCAAATTAAGAAAAGCATGAGAAGAGGATTCGGACAGCTTTCCCAAAAGGATCATTAAATAACCTTGTTTTTTAACTTTAAAAAAATGATTGATTATGGGAGTACCATTCAAAAAGATTCCGCGGAGAGATCCGCGAAAGGAGGATGCGGTGGCAAAGTTTTATCCGCAACTGGTAACGTTAGGGGACAATGCCGACCTGGAAGACGTGGCGTACGTGATGAAGGAGAAAAGTTCACTCACCTTGGGAGATATCAAAAGTGTAATCACCAACTTTGTAGAGGCGCTGATTGACAAGCTGTATGGCGGACAATCGGTGAACATCAAGGATTTCGGGGTGTTCAGCCTGTCGGCGCGGACCGTCGGAGTGGAGAAAAAGGAGGATTGCACGGCTAAGAACATTAAGGCCGTGAAAATCAATTTCCGACCATCAACCACCATCAGACCGGATGTGACGGCAACACGTGCCGGACAGAAAATTGACTTCTACGATTTGGAGGCATTGGTAAACAAGGACGGAAGTTCGTCAGGTGACAACTCTTCCGGTGACCAGGGAGGATCCGGTAGCGGCGAGGGAGGACTGGATGAAAATCCGCTGGGTTAAAATATCACTAATCATTTAATCAAAGAATATGAAAAAGTCAATCTGGGATAAAATTCTCAAAATTGTGATTGCGGTAGCTTCGGCTATAGTAGGGGCACTGAGTGCCAATGCCATGAATGTGTAAAGGGGTAAGATAAATCTCCCTCAAAAATGAATAAGGCTGTTTCTGATGAAGCAGCCTTATTTTCTACAAAATAAAACTGACCTATCAAAAGCTCAGAATGGTTAGTATAATTTTGCATGATAAAACCACAACTCACAACAATAACAGAACGAAATAGTTAATCTTTATTAATGTAAAGTTAAAAAGCAATTATAAGAAACCTTACTTTTGTATTTTTGTATTAATATCTAATATTAATTCAATATAAAAGAATACTTAATAATCTGGTTATGAGACTTTTTTTATCTTGGAAACATATAATCAGCCTCTGTTTTGTCCTACTACACTTAAGTTTATCCATTGCCCATGCAACCGTAGCCCCCAAACAACATCGACTACTTATTATTAACTCTTATAATGAAGGAGCTCCATGGAGTCAAACGCTTATAACCCCTATTATGCTCCAAACTTCTTCAATAGAAGATGTCAGTGCCGATTTAGTACATATAAATGGTACATTTATCCGAAATGACTCATTGTACAACCAAATGGAAGAAGGAATCTTCCAGCGTTATGAAAAGAATAAGCCGGATTATCTGGTGCTCATAGGCAGTATAGCTTTTACTTTAAGAGATCGCATTCAGAAAGAATGGGGAGATATTCCAATGATATTGATTGCCAATGAAGATACCTATGCCCCCCGGGAATATTACTTCACAGGACGCTCTATAAATATGGCGGATAATAAAGTAGCACCTCTGAATGACATCAGAGAACAATATAACTTCACCTTTATTGAAACCCCGGATATGTATAAAGAAACCATTGACATGATGATACGGATGTTGCCTCAAATGAAGAGAATTATATTTGCGGCAGACGAGCTTTATCAGAATCAACGACTGGACCGACTCATACACTCGTACATCGCATCAGAATATCCGAATATCGAATACGAACGCCTGGTAGGTAAAGAAGAAAACAGCAAGCAACTACAAGAATATTTATTGACAGATGATCCGACCACAAGCATCTTATTTTCTACCTGGTTCTATGAACGTAAAAACCTGTTTGGATCGCCTACACTCATCAGCGGTGATTTTCAGCTAGTGGCATCTTCACCTCAGCCGGTATTTGCGTTAAGAGGAGCGTACATCAATAAGGCAGGATTCATTGGCGGATACTTCTATGACCAAGCAGAACTAGAGAAATCATTAACTGACATTATCGGGCAAATGCTCCAGGGAAAAAAGCTACGTGACATCCCATTCGTATATAGTAAAAAGTCATACCCGCTCGTCAACTATGCACAACTGAAATTGGATGGCCTTGATGCAGACCTTTGTCCGTCAAATACAATATTCCTGAATAAACCGCTCACATTCTGGCAAAAATATAGATGGTGGATTATCAGCGGAACAATCCTGCTGCTTTCACTTGTGGTCATCGCATTTATAATATACTTGTTTCAGCGAAAGAAAATAGCCTTGTTCAGTGCCCATAATACACTTGTGTGCAATATGCCGATATCGTATACCCAGGCAAAAGTAGCTTTCGATGAAAAGGGAGAGGCAATAGATATAAAGTACCAAGCCGGCAATAGCTTGTTCAATAATTTGTTTACAGCAAATGAGGAGAATGATATGAATAAGAATTCGCTTTCACAGATTGACTGTCTGCCCCGATTTATAAAAATGGTATTCAAAGAAAAACAAGCGATTACCTTCACCCACTATTTTAAGCCGACTCACACCTTTTATGAATTCATTATCTGCCAGTCGTCCGAAAAGCATACCATAGATATCTTCGGAGTTGACATCACAGCACGCAATGAAGCGGAAAACGCATTGCGGGAAATCAATAAGAAACTGGAAATGACCTTGAGCGTGGCTCGAATCATTCCTTGGCGCTGGAACCTGAAAAGCGATATGATTACTTGCGAATCAGAACAAATACTGGCCCACATGAATTTCACTAAAGAAAAAGGGTCCACTCCCCAGGCGCACATTATAAAGGCCTCCGAATACTTTCAGAAAATGCACCCGGAAGATGTGGAACGTATGCAGCAGATACACAAGAATCTTGCATCCGGAAAATTACAACATGCCAAAGAAGAGTTTCGCATCATTACTGAAGTGGAAGGACGAAAATTTACAGATTGGCTTGAAACGAATGCGGTAGTAGATCAATACGATGAGCAGGGCAATCCGATATCATTGGTAGGTTCGCTACTATTAATTACAGAACGTAAGAGACAAGAGAAGGCACTGGTAACAGCTAGAGAAAAAGCTCTGGAATCCGAACGGCTAAAGTCTGCATTCCTGGCTAATATGAGCCACGAAATACGCACACCATTGAATGCCATCATAGGTTTCTCCAGCCTGCTGACCACCACTGAGGATGAACATGAACGGGAAGAGTTCATCAGTATCATAGAGAATAACAACCAACTTCTCCTACAACTTATCAGCGACATTCTGGATCTGTCGAAAATAGAGGCAAATACTCTTGATTTCAATTACCAGAACGTTGACTTGAACGGACTGGCAAGAGACGTAGAAAGAACAGTACGACGCAGACTACAACCGAATGTTGTCCTGAATTTTATTCCCGGAGTTACCGAGTGCCATGTACAAACCGAACGTAACCGACTTTCACAAGTACTTATCAACTTACTTGTCAATGCCAGCAAGTTTACCTCGACAGGCAGTATCACATTTGGTTATGAAATCCGTGGAGAAGAACTCTATTTTTATGTAAAAGATACAGGCCGGGGTATCTCACAGGAGGATCAGAATAAAATATTCGAGCGTTTCACCAAAGTGGATACTTTCACCCAAGGAACAGGACTGGGCCTTTCCATCTGCAAAAACATTATCGAAAAGATGAAAGGAAGAATCGGAGTTGAATCTGAGGGTAAAGACAAAGGAAGCACATTCTGGTTCACAATACCGTATAAACCGGAAATTGCTACACAACAGAATAAGCGGCACGAAGCTGTTAATCCTACCACAAAAGTACCCCAGCAAAAGCCTGTCATCCTAATAGCAGAAGACAATGAAAACAACTACCTATTATTCGATTCTATTCTTAATAAAGAGTACAATCTGATACATGCCTGGAATGGTGAAGAAGCCATAGAATTATATCGAAAATTTCAGCCGCATGTCATCATCATGGATATCAATATGCCCAAAATGGATGGCTACGAAGCAGCGAGAGAGATACGGAAATTCTCAAAAACGATACCCATCATCGCAGTTACGGCATATTCCTTCTCTTCTGACAAAGAAAAGGTTCTGGAAAACGGATTCAACGGCTATGTACCTAAACCGGTCGACGTGCACATCTTGAAAGAAAAACTCCATAGTACAATCAAACAAAACATTGCAGCAATATAAGAGAATGTGCCAAAACAGAATAAAAGAACGCAAATTACACGAATTACGCAAACAACAAGTCAGACAAGCAGGTTCATTGAAAGATGACAACTTGTTTGAGCTGGTCGCTTCCTATGTTCCTTATAAAAATGAATATCTGAATATTAGCAAGTTTAGCCGGTTTCTGCGTTTTTGGGGACACACTAGAAACTGATGGATTTAGGTGTTACCAACATAGTTATTAATCCCGCCGATGCTCCAATCACAAGTAAAAAATAAGACACATATATCCATTTCTACAACAATCATCTATCGGGATACTTCTGGTAACCTACGAATAGGATAAACAACAAAAGCTAGGAATAACGATAACCAATTAACTAATTCAGATATTAAGTTTAATTAGAGCCAAGCTCAGTCGCATTCCCACACAGCACATCAACAATTATATACAACAATATTAATCGTACCATAATAAATAGTTATCGAAGTAGACATTGAAAAACTTTCAAAGAGGTTTAATTCAAGGCATCGCAAATTGAGTATATTAAAGGTATGATCTAAAATAAAAGATACGAATACCGGATAAGAGGCAATGTTAGTGTAGTCTCTTATTTTTTCTTTCCTATGAAGGGCTATAAGAAAAAGCTTCCCGGCCAAATAAGAAAACTCTTCAAGCAACATACAACTAAAATCACATTTCACATAGTTCAGGGCAAAGATACATACAATTAGAATTCCGGTAAAACAAGCATATGAAACTAACACTCCATCCCCATAGATTCTATTTCTGGCATACGTATATCTTAGAAAATAGAAAACATGTCAGCGGGGAAGAATGCATAGCGACAGCGAATATTCTCTGGATTCGATATTATCTTTGTCATGTTAAGACAATCGATACGCTTTGCTCTATAAAGAAAACAAAAGCGACACCAAAACACTATTCTCCCCACAAATCGTGAAATACATACATTGCAAATACTAAGCATAAAGATTATCATTACCAAATAAATGAACTGACTTGAATAAAATAAAATTCATTTGTCGAGTGTTTTTTAACCAATATTTTATAATTTTGCAGATATGTTTTTGAATCTTTTGCGAGAAATATGAAAATATCTTTAAACATTAGACGTATTTTTCTTTTTACTGTCCTTTTCATCAGTAGTTCCGTAAGCAGGTGTCAGATTTATAAGTACATAGGACTGGAAGACGGCCTGAATAATCAGAAAATATACCATATTCAAAAAGATCGACGGGGGTATATGTGGTTTCTGACTCAGGAAGGAATAGACCGCTATGACGGCAAACATATCAAGCATTACAACTTTTCAGACGGCAACATGATGTTGGATTCACGAATTGCCTTAAACTGGCTCTATATGGACAGAGGAAATGCATTATGGGTAATCGGTCAGAAAGGTCGTATTTTTAGGTATGATTTTCGGCATGATAAGTTCGAACTGGATTATGTACATCCGGAGCTGCTCAGAAATAAGTCACAGGCCTTTTTGAATTACGGTTACTTAGATAGAAATGACCGCATTTGGCTATGCTATAAGGATAGTATTACCTGGTATGATACCCATACTGGAACGGTGTTACATATGCCAATGCCGGTTGACGGTGAAATAACTGCCATTGAACAGGTAGATGACAATCATTTCTTTATTGGTACGGGAAGCGGCCTGTTTCGTGCCGGGATAGAAGAGGGGAAGTTAAAGCTGGTTCCTGATAAAGTGGTGGAAAATATCACTTCACCTGTACATGAACTTTATTATCATGACATTTCACAACAGCTGTTTGTGGGAACCTACAAAGAGGGCATACTTATATATGATATGGGTGGAACAGGAAAAATCATTACCTGCCAATCTCCCAATAATGTAGAGGTTAACCAGATTGTAGCTTTGAATTCACATGAACTTCTGGTAGCCACGGGTGGAAAAGGGGTATATAAATTGGATGTGAATACCTATGCGAGTGAGCCTTATATAACAGCTGATTATAGCAGTTATAACGGGATGAACGGAAACAACATCAATGATGTTTATGTGGATGAAGAAGAACGCATTTGGCTTGCTAATTATCCTACCGGTATTACTATCCGCAATAATCGTTATGGAAGTTATGATTTGATAAAACACTCTCTTGGCAATAATCGTTCATTGGTGAACGATCAAGTACATGACGTGATGGAGGATAGTGACGGTGATCTTTGGTTCGCAACCAGTAATGGTATCAGTCTCTATCAGACTAAAACAAAAGAATGGCGTTCTTTCCTTAGTTCCTTTGATCCGGTGCCGGATGATGAAAATCACATCTTTTTAGCGCTGTGTGAAGTTTCTCCCGGTGTAATATGGGCCGGTGGTTTTATGTCTGGAATTTGCAAGATAGAAAAGAAGGAAAGATTTAAGATTAGTTATCTTTCTCCAGCTGTAATAGCAGGCGTACGACCCGACCAATATATTTTTGACATTATAAAAGACTCGGACGGTGATATCTGGTCTGGAGGATATTACCATTTGAAACGTATCAACCTTGAAACGAAAAGTGTGCGTCTATATCCGGGAGTAAACTCTATCACCACCATTCAGGAGAAAGACGCCCGGCATATGTGGGTTGGCACGCGAATGGGCCTTTATCAACTTGAAAGGCAATCTGGAGTTTACCGGTATATTGACCTGCCTATTGAGTCTCCTTATATATGTGCATTATACCAGAGAGAAGACGGCATTCTGTATATTGGTACCCGTGGAGCCGGACTTCTTGTTTATGACATTAATAAGAAGAAATTTATTCATCAATACCGAAGTGACAACTGTGCACTGATCTCCGACAATATCTATACAATTCTTCCGCGTCAGGACGGGAGTCTTCTTATGGGTACAGAGAATGGTATAACGATTTATTCACCTGAGGAACACTTCTTTCGTAACTGGACACGTGAACAAGGATTGATGAGTGTCAATTTCAATACCGGTTCTGCTACGACCTATAACAAAAGCACGCTTGTTTTCGGAGGGAATGATGGGGCAGTTAAGTTTCCGACAGATATACAGATACCGGAACCGCATTATTCACGTCTGTTACTGCGTGATTTTATGATAGCCTATCATCCCGTTTATCCGGGTGATGAAGGATCACCTTTGGAGAAAGATATTGACGAGACTGACCGGTTGGAGCTAGCCTACGGGCAAAACACGTTTTCACTTGATGTAGCTTCCATTAATTATGATTATCCTTCCAACATTCTTTTTTCATGGAAAATTGACGGTTATCATAAAGAGTGGAGCCGTCCGAGCCCGGACAACCGGATTCTTGTCAGAAATCTGCCTCCCGGCAGTTATACATTGCAGATTCGCGCCGTATCCAATGAAGAGAAGTATAAAACCTATGAGACAAGGAACATTCAGATTATTATAACGCCTCCGGTATGGGCCAGTGTGTGGGCTATGGTGGGGTATGCAATCCTGTTGGTTCTGGTTATGGGTATCATATTCCGTATCATCATGTTACACAAACAGAAGAAGGTGTCGGATGAGAAGACACGGTTCTTCATAAATACCGCCCATGACATACGTACTCCGCTTACGTTGATAAAAGCTCCGTTGGAGGAAGTCGTGGAAAATCAGATGGTGACTGAGCAGGCGTTACCCCATGTGAATATGGCTCTTAAGAATGTGAATACATTACTTCAGTTGACGACTAACCTGATAAATTTCGAACGGGTAGATGTCTACTCTTCCACCCTTTATGTTTCTGAATATGAATTGAATTCCTATATGGATAATGTTTGTGCTACTTTCCGCAAATATGCCGAGATGAAACATGTCAGGTTTGTTTATGAAAGCAATTTTGACTACCTGAATGTGTGGTTTGACAGTGACAAGATGGGTTCTATTCTGAAAAATGTCCTGTCAAATGCATTAAAGTATACACCTGAAGGTGGTAGCGTACACATTTATGCCTGCGAGGAAGGAAACTTCTGGAGCATCGAAGTGAAAGATACCGGAATCGGCATTCCCTCATGCGAACAAAAGAAATTGTTCAGGAACTGTTTTCGGGGTAGTAATGTCATTAATCTGAAAGTGACAGGTAGCGGAATCGGGTTGATGTTGGTATACAAACTAGTCAAGTTGCATAAAGGCAAGATTCATATCCAGAGTGCCGAACATCAGGGCACTTGCGTACGGGTTACTTTTCCGAAAGGAAATACTCATCTTCGCAAAGCAAAATTCATCTCTCCCAAGACACCGAATGAATGTTCGGAGACTATCGTATCTGGTGGCACTCCAGGGTTACTATCCATGGAAATGCCTCAAGTAAACGGCTCTTTACAACGTATCCTGATAGTAGAGGACAATGATGATCTGCGCAATTATCTTATTGATATGTTCAAAACGGGTTATAATGTCCAATCCTGCCCGAATGGAAAGGAGGCACTTGTCATAATACGGGAGTTTGACCCGGATCTCGTCATATCCGATATAATGATGCCCGAAATGGGTGGAGATGAACTCTGCTCAGTTATAAAAGGTGATCTTGAAATATCTCATATTCCGGTCATTTTGCTGACTGCACTGGGAGATGAAAAAAATATGCTCGAAGGACTGGAAATCGGAGCGGATGCCTACATCACCAAACCTTTCAGTGTGGGGATACTCAAGGCAACGGTCAAAAACATACTTGCAAATCGTGCTTTGCTCCGTCAGGTTTATAACAGCATTGAAGATAGAGAACAAACTCTTCCAGTCAATTGTACCAATACCTTGGATTGGAAATTCATAGCCTCTGTCAAGGAATGCATAGAGAATAACATGGGAAATTCAGACTTCAATGTAGACATGCTCAGTAGTCAGCATCACATGAGCCGTACAAGTTTCTTCAACAAATTAAAGGCATTTACCGGTTACGCTCCAGCTGATTATATCCGGATGATACGTTTGCAACATGCCGCACAATTGCTAAAACAAGGCGAACATACGGTAACAGAGATTGCTGACATGGTTGGATTCTCGGATGCAAAATACTTCCGAGAAGTATTTAAGAAATATTACAATGTAAGTCCAAGCAAATTTAATACAAAGTCAGAAGATTGATGGGTAATAAAAATCCCATTAACCTACCCCCAGTGTCTAGAGCATATCATTCCTTCTCAGTTCTAATCTTCCCGGTTTTCCTGACTGGAACGATATGCAAGACATACCGGGATTTTTTAAGGAATAATTTAGCCAAGACACATAGGGGCAATTCAGATGAGACTATAGGAGATATTCTACCTAATTCTTGCCAATTATCAGAGATCTACTCTTTCCTGTGTTTTTCTGCTACCATAAGCACCGGCGGCACAACACAATACAGCCCCGAACAAAATAGCGAAGAATGAAATCAGAGCAGACCATGCGGCTGCATCCGTTGCTTTATCAGCAGCCACCAGTGCCTTGTGTTTGATCTCTTTCCATTCTTGTACAGCTTTTTGCAGATTTGTTTCCAAGTTGTCTATCTGCTTTCCTGCTTCTATACGAGCATTATCCATCAGACTCATATATTGTTCGACTGTCTTGGCCGCTTCCACCTTAGACATATTAGTATTATTAGCAATAGCCTTAGCCAAATCATTCCGGTCTATATTTTGGCTAAGATTTTCTGCACGTTGCTTCAAACGTTCCAAAAAATTATTGACTGCCTCGTCTGCTTCCTGAGGAGCAGCAACAATTGTCTTGACGGATTTACTCAAGTCATCTTTTACCTCCTCCAATTGCTTCTTGAGATAGTCCGGTTGCAATTCTTTCACATCGCTCTTGACAAGTGCGGCACGTATATTCTGTGGTATGTTTTCTTCTTTCAGAGTCGCATTGAAATCGATCTTCCCAAATACCCCTTCCGCTTCTTCAGATAATGCGGAAATACCACTTCCGACAGCATTACCGGCTCCAGACAAGATGTTCCCCGTGACTGATGAAACAGCTCCAAGTGCATTTGCAGTCATTTTTACCGCACCGGCAGCCAAAAAAACACCTAATACAACGGCAACAATCAGTGTAGTAGCCCAAACCAAAAATCCGTGTATCATTCCGTCCATACCGGCTAGTTTTCCAGCAACAAAACCACCTGCAGCCATACCAGCAATCAGAATGATGGCGGAACCAATCCCTACGGCAGCGCCTATACCTGAAACCGGATGTCCTGACAAAGGATCAAACATAAACAATCCGATACTTGAATTTAAAATAGACAGTAACACGGATATTGCTAATACGGTCATGACACCACCGAAAACACTGCCCCAGGACACTCTGCCCTTCAGCTCTGCGAAACTTAATTTTTTCATAATTGTTAGGTTTTTAATTAATACTATGATTTGTATCTCTATAAAAAAAACAGCATCAAAAGAATATTTGTTTGATGAATATTTGTCATTTCAACAGACATTTGTGTTAAAAAAACGCATGTATATATAAAGTTATATTTGATGCCGTTATATATAAATCCAAGAATTTACACCTTATATATCTATGATGTACTTTCACTGCTAATACAGGTTCCTGGCACCCTTCGGCTTCTTAAATAGATGTTAAATCCATTTCTATTTTTCGAACCATCCTTTTCAACGGGCTGTTTTTTAAACAAAGGTTATGACAAAGTAATTCATTAGATTATACACAGTCATAACTACACAACAGACAATACAACGTGTGTGATATATTTATTGTATTACTATTAATTTATTTAATTATGAAAAAATCTATCTTTGTTTTAGCACTAAGCATGAGTATTCTTACCATGCATGCGCAAAATGGCCGTACGGCCCTTGAAGGCACACGCCCTGGTGACAACTGGTCTATTGAACTGAAAGCCGGCGCTGTAACACCTTTGACTCATAGCTCCTTCTTAAAAAATGCCCGACCAGCCTTCGGATTCGGGATCGGAAAACAACTTACTCCTATATTCGGTCTGGGTATTCAAGGTATGGGATATGTAAATACCTCAGCTAGCAAGACTGCATTTGATGCTTCCGAAGTGAGCCTACTTGGTAAAGTCAACCTGATGAATCTCTTTGGAGGTTATATGGGAGAACCACGCGTTTTTGAAATCGAGACTCTGACAGGTATCGGCTGGCTACATTACTATCAGAATGGCCCCGGTGATGCAAATTCCTGGTCTACACGCCTTGGCTTGAACTTGAACTTCAACCTGGGGACACTCGGCATCAAACCGGCCATCGTATATGATATGCAGGGAGATTTCAGCAAAGCTAAAAGTCGTTTCAATGCCAACAATGCCACTTTTGAACTGACTGCTGGACTGACCTACCATTTCATGTGCAGCAACGGATCGCATCATTTCACAACGGTAAAACCTTACGACCCAGTAGAAGTAGGAGAACTAAATGATGCAGTCAACCGTCTGCGATCGCAACTGAACGATAAGGATATGCAACTGAACAATGCCGTACAACAGGCAAATAACTTGCAAAAGGAACTGGCAGATTGCAGAACTCAAGCCGCCAACATAGAAACCGTAGTAAAAAACAACCGCATTCCGGAATCCATCATTACCTTCAGACAAGGAAAGTCTGTGGTTGATGCTTCCCAACTGCCTAATGTGGAACGCGTAGCCATTTACATGAAAAAACATCCCGAAGCCAAAGTCGTCATCAAGGGATATGCCTCTCCTGAAGGTAACCTCGCTTTCAATGAGAAACTAGCAAAAGCACGTGCTCAAGCTGTGAAGTCCATACTTGTAAAAAAATACAAAATTAACGACACCCGCATTACTGCCGAAGGACAAGGAATCGGTGATATGTTCTCCGAACCGGACTGGAACCGTGTCAGCATTTGTACTATCGAAGAAGGCAAATAACCTACTACCGTAAACGGAAAGCAAATTTCAATAAAACAGCTTTCCTATTTCTCACTCCCCCCTCACTTCCCTCCTGTTTCTCAGTAGGAAGAAAGTAAGGGGGAATTAACAAAATATATTATGGACTTACATTCAGGTTTACCCTATTGGATTGTCAGAAATTCCCTCTTGGACTATTTCCACCCTTTGGAGGGTGATCTGTCAACAGATATCGTCATCATAGGTTCGGGTATAACGGGCGCTTTGATGGCACACGAATTGTGTCGTGCCGGAATAGAATGTTGCGTGATTGACAAACGCAGCATCGCAACCGGAAGCTCTGCTGCAAGTACCGCTTTACTACAATATGAAATAGACGTCCCCCTCTGCCGAATGGCAAAAATCATCAGCGAAGAAAACGCCGCAACCGCCTATCATGCATGCCTGCAATCCATTTCTGATATAGAGAAAGTACTAAAAGAAACGGGCGTCGATGCAGGATTTGAACAATTGTCCAGCGTCTTTTATGCCAGCAGCTCAGCAGACAACAAACTTCTGGAACAAGAATACGAAATACGGCAAAAGCATAAATTGCCGGTCAATCTGCTCAAGAAACAAGAAATCAGGAAACGATATAATGTGAAAGTGCCCGGCAATGCCCTAGTGAATGGAACATCCGCACAGATGGATGCCTACAGAGCTGCAACCGGACTGCTCACCTATCATATGAAGAAAAACGGTCTGCAGGTCTTCACCCATACCGATATAAAGAAGTGTACCGAAACACCTGATGGCTGTATCATGATAACAGACAAAGGACATAAAATTAAGTGCGGATATGTAATCGTAGCTACCGGATTTGAGGCCGAGCAATTCCTTCCCCAGAAAATTATGGATTTAACATCTACTTATGCACTCATATCACATCCGGTAGCTACCGAATATCTCTGGCCGGAACATTGCCTGATCTGGGAAACAGCCGATCCATACCTTTATATTCGCACCACCGACGGAAATCGTATTATTGTAGGCGGTGAGGATGAAAAGTTCAGCGATCCGGAACACCGTGACTCACTGCTCAGAAAGAAAATCCGTATCTTGGAGAAAAAAATCAGAAAACTATTTCCCGATATCCCTTTTAAAACAGAAATGACATGGTGCGGTACCTTCAGTAGCACCAAAGACGGACTACCTTTCATCGGCAATTGGCCCGACAAAGAACGAATATTCTTCGATCTAGGATATGGCGGAAATGGAATCACTTTCAGTATGATCGGAGCGCAAATAATTTGCCATATGCTACAAGGGGTCAAAGATGACCGTAGCCACGTTTTCGGCTATGATAGAATCGAGAAATATTGGTAAGACAAACAAAGAGAAAGTTTCCTTTAGTATATTCTTTTAGGCACGAATTTTACGGTTTTAATTTACACCGCGTAATCCGTGCCTAAAATATTATCATAATGAAAAGTATTCATATACTTTTGACTTTCTTTTGTACACTCCTATACAAACATCCCAAAACAAAATAAATCAGTCACTTCTATCAACCAATACGTTTTTTGTTTTGGGATATTCCTGTCTAATCAGCATAAACAGTGATGTACCCATCAATACCTTTCAAGACCGGTACCCAACCACTGTGCCATACGAGATTTACCATAAAAGTAATAGAACAACAATCCTACCCAACTGGTCAAAACTACCAGGATAATGGCTATCAACCTTCTTTCTGCCGGCGCGTGAATACGCCATATCTCTAGAGCAGCTTTGATAGTCAATATCAATCCTACAATCCATATTACAAATCCAATCATAATTCTTCTTTATATTAAGATATTACTACTAACAGAATGATACATAAAAGACAATCAAGTTTTTTTACTTGCTCTTTTTTTTACATCTTCATACCCTTCCTTTATTTCTGTCTTGGCCTTTTCAGCTCCTTGTTTGACATCTTTTTTCACATCTTTCAATGCGTCCTTTACAGCATCAGCGCCATCTTGAACTTTATCGGCTACTTTGTCCACTACAACTTTTCCGGTATCCGCTACTTTTTCCTTAGCTTCATCCAGCATTTCTTCCGTCTGGCCGGTGATCTTATGAAAAGCATTGCATACTTTTTCCTTCAATTTCTTGGCTTTTGAAGTATGTGAGAAACGATAAGCCAGAGTACCGATGACCGTACCTATTCCTAGGCCGATCCATAAACTAGAATTTCTATTTTCCATAATTAAGTTGGTTTTAAACGATTAAAATAATTAAAGTTCTATTTTCTTTCTGTTATAAGACAAAGAAACGATCCAAAGCAGTACGACAGCTCCTACAATCGAAGTTATCAAGCTACCCAACAGACCTGTTGTTGCAATTCCCAGCAAGCCGAACATCCACCCGCCCAAGACACCGCCAACAATGCCTACCAACAGATTGATAAGGAGACCAAAACCGCCTCCCTGCATGAGTTTACCGGTTACGAATCCGGCAATGATTCCAATAATAATGTACCATAGAAAATACATAAACTAATTTTTAAAAGTTACACACTCAATTCTGAAATTTACATGTAAATATATAGATAGATATATCATCCGCTTATTTCCGACATAAAGGCATATCCTGTGATCCTTTTTTTATTATCACTTTGCCTACCTGCGAGAGCTTGAAAAGAAATAAACTATTGCCCCGATGACAGAACTGGCTATTAGCCTGACCCGTAAATCAAAACTTAAACTTTTCATGGTTGTAGATTTTAATAATAAAACAATCCTGATATTTTATCCTTTTTGAACAATGCAGGTTCAATTAGTTACGACAATCTAACATACCACATGATCCTTTTTCCACAAATTGGCAATTCAAATGTAACTAACTTTAATCCTGCCATATACTGAAAAACACAGCATTGAAAAAAATGGTTCGGGACATAAAAACGGAATTAACATCATTTTTTGCTTTATAAAAAATTGAAAAAAAACGCTCGTATATTAACATCAAAATTCTTTGTATATGTAACAATATATAGCAAACAAATGTAAGCAAACGTTTGTTATTTCCATTAAAAGGAGATCATTCTTCTTTTAAATAAATATTTTATTAACTAAATGCCTTAATTATGAAAAAATTATTTTTGCTGGCCATGATTACATTGGCATCTGTGGGCATAAATGCCCAGACAGTTAAAGGTGAAGGCTCTTTGATGGGCAACATCGGTTATCAAACGAACTATGAGAGGTTCGGTTTGGGAATACAAGGACGTTACGCCATAGCGAATAATCTCCGGATTGCTCCGGATGTAACTTTCTATTTTCCTAAAGACAAGATTACCGGATTGGATGTGAGCGTGAATTTCCATTATGTATTCAATTTCAAGAAAGATGGTCAGGGATTCTCCGTATACCCTCTTGCAGGCATCGGCATGCAAAACAATTTCTATGGAAAAAAGAGTATGGAAGTAGACGGTAAAGAAGTAGAAATAGACCGAAGCAACTCCACTAAATTCGCCTTTAATCTAGGAGGGGGTATTACACTACCTATCACCGAACGTAGCTATCTGAATGCCGAGGCTAGGTTTATGTTTGCCAAGGATGACAATGTAGCTATCATGCTGGGATATGGGTACAGGTTCTAATGAACTACCCCAAAAAGTTTGACAGTAAATTGTTTACTCATTGGGGAAAGAGTCCGATATTGCATTGGACTCTTTTTCTTTTAATCCAAAAAGAAATTCTTAACCATGGTGTTATTCAGATGATTACTTTTACGGGAGTATGCTTTGTATGACGTGATATTCTTTAAGTCGTTTATGATATCCCCCAGTACTGATATTACCATTTTTGACCGGAACGCAAGATAAGGCCCTCCAGTTGTCAAGTCTCACGTACTTCAACCACTTTCGTTGCTACCGCATATTCATCCGGAAAAATTTTGCTTCCCATTTCATTAGCCCATGCTTTAGTGAACTCTGCACCTGCGTAGACAATAATAGCAGAATAATAAATCCATGTAATAAAAACAACCATGAATGCCGCTGCACCATAGATAGTTCCTACATTCGCAATTCCGATGTAAAAGGATATTCCCCATTGACCTACCAACAATAATAGCGTTGTCACTACAGCTCCAATAAAAACATCCTTACTTTTTATTTTCGCATCAGGCAGAACCTTGAAAATCAATACAAAAATAATAACCGTAACACCTATATTTAACACTAATCCCACAGCTTTCACAATAAACCCTGCTACTTCCGGATAGCTGGCCATAAACTTATTACTCAAGTCGCCAATAATATTGGTTATACTAAATGTTATCAGAAGCACGAAAGCAAATACTAAAATTATCGAGAATGAAAGTAGCCGATTCTGAATATATTTCAGCCAACTCTTCTTTGGCACGGCCTTTATTCCCCAAATCGTATTTAAGGAACTTTGTATTTCTGCAAAAATAGTAGTAGCACCAAATATAGAAATTCCCAGGCTAACAACAGCTGCAAATGCGGAAGAGTCAGTTCTTTCCGCATTTTCTATAATTAAACGAAGTGCCCCAATGACCTCCGCTCCCACTATCGGTTCCAACTGAATATACAGCTGATTAGCCAAATCCATATGCAAGGCTACCCCAATAGTAACTAAAAGAGAAAAAAAGGGGATGATTGAAAATAGTGTCGCATAAGCCAACGATCCGCTTAATCTAGTCACACTATCATCAATAAACCCTTGTCCGGTATCCTTTACAATCTTGATTAATAAGGATAGGCTTAACTTTTTCTTTCCTATAAATTGTTCCATCATCTCATGTTTTTTTTACCCAAACTGCAAGATTACGCGCATCCACAAAGAACTCTCCATTTCCTTCTTTATCCAAAGTCACTTCATCCAGAATACTTCCGGTAATCTCGCACCACACTTCACCTGCATGTTTTTTACCTAAACACATCGTTTTACTTCCCGCTTCATCATTCGAGATTAAAAATACCAAGCCTGAATTAACATGCTCCCCATCTCCTGTACGAATGAAGCCTACGGTTGATGGATGGTCGAAATAATCAACTTGATCACCATACGCATACTTTTTCCTCGCATTCAAAAGAATATCTATAATTTTAGTATGTGGCGACTTCTCTCCTTTCACCCCATAATAATCACCATAGAACAAACAGGGATAACCATCCTGCATCATAAAAATAAGGCCATATGCCAATGGCTTGAACCAATCTTCAACCTGTGATTCCAAAGAACTTCCATGCTGCGAATCATGATTATCAACAAAAGTCACAGCAAGTTCACAATGGTGCTCCACTAAAGTATTCTTCAGAATATTCCGCAAATCATAATCTTTTCCTTCTTGTGATGCCTGAAACATATTATAATGCAGCGGAACATCAAACAAGTTAACTTTATGCCCTACTGCTTCCAGATAATTATCCAATGTTTCCAAGTCACCGTTCCAATATTCTCCCACAGCATAGAAGTCATCACCTCTCTCACTTCTTACCGTATCCAGAAATTGTGCAACGAACTGATCTTTCATATGCTTAATTGCATCCAAACGCATTCCATCAAGATCAAGTTCATTTGAAACCCATTTGCCCCAACGATTCAGTTCGGCGACAACTTCAGGGTGATCCAGATCAATATCATTACATAAAAGAAAATCGTAATTGCCATTCTCTCCATCTACACCGTCACTCCAGGCCTTTCCTTCCCCTTGAATCTGAAATATTCCACTTCGCTTTCGAGCATCATCAAATCCAGTCCCGGAAAAATGATAATAATGCCACTTAAAATCCGAATATTTATCTTTACGTCCATGAAAGCTATATCCGGTCCATCCTTGTATTTCATAAGGTTTCCCCAAAGCTTTGTTTCTTTGATCAGGATCTACTTCCACCACCATAAACTTTTCCGTAAAATCACCACCTGCTTTATGATTCAAAACGACATCCAGATATACAGCAATCTTATTTTTGTGAAGTTCATTAATCATCTCCTTCAATTCATCTTTCATTCCGTATTTAGTTCTCACAGTTCCTTTTTGTTCAAACTCACCCAAATCATACAAATCATAAGTAGCATATCCTTCATCCTGCTGTTCATCTGCTTTATATGCAGGTGGTATCCAGATCGCTGTCACACCTATTTCATGTAGATGCGACGCATCCTCTTTCAACTGTTTCCACAACTTTCCGTCATTCGGAAGATTCCACTCAAAATACTGCATCATTACTCCATTTTCCACAACTATTTAATTTAAAATTTATGATTAACTAACAAAATAAATAATGAGATGGTTCCTATTTATAAATGTAAATTATAGTTTAGCAAGAGAAAAAGTATGATAAAACATCAAGAAAGGCAACGCCCGGTACAAGGCTTCCGAACTCGGCAAGGAGCGCAACCTCATGGCGAGCAAGCTCGAAAACACGTGGAAGAAACTGCACGCGACTCCCAAGACAAAGGCTGTTTCAACGAGACCCGCCGCAGGCACGCCGACACCGACTGCAATCCGACCTGCACCGGTCAGGACACAAGAAACGGTACCGGTTCCACAATATATCGACTACCGCCCTGGCACTGTCACATACCGTATCGGCGATGACAGAGATAGCCGCAGCTACTTCATACCCGACGAAGCCCTGAAAGTGTTCGACGACGAGTTTGACTACCGCGAGACAGCCAACAGCCACGAACTCATCGACATGGCGGTACACTTTTCGTGGGCATGATGTCGGTGCAAGCCGCACTCTCCGGTGGAGGTGGCGGCGGTTTCAGCGACCTGCCTTGGGGAAGACGCAAGGATGAGGATGACCGGGAATGGGCCTGCCGTTGCGCCCGGGAAACAGAAAGGATGATCGGCAGGAAACCCAAGACCGGACGAAAACGATAAGAGATATGGGCAAGAACAGATTCGATTTTTCAGAAATAGACGCGGCACTCCCGGCAACCGAAAGGATGCAGGAGAAAGACCGCTCGAGCGACGCACTGGAAAACAATTACAAGGCCATCGGCATTCTTAGTGACAAGGTGGAGAAACTTGAAAACAGACTCTCGGAAGCCCTGCCCAAACTGGATGGGGCTGTCTCTTCTTTACGTGGAGCAAGTAAAATTGCCATTGGCGAGGAATCCAGACGTGTGCTTGAACGGGAAGAAGAGACGGTTTGCTGGAAGATAGCCAAAAGGATTGACAAGGAGAATGCGAAACAGCTCGACCTCCTGTCGATGAGAAACCGCGTGGTCATCTCCGCCACCGCCTTCTGGTGCATGATAGAGGTGATTGTTTCTCTTTTGGCGGCTTTCGCCTGTACCTGCATAACCAACGCCCGGTTCATACACAGTGTCATGCTGTGGAAAGTGCTCGGTTATTCCATCGGTTTGCTGATGCTCTGTATCGCGCCGATTGTTTTTATCTGCCATAAGCTGAAACGATAATCCCAATAAATACATAACAATTATGGCAACAGTAAAAATCAAGTTCCGTGTATCTTCCGTTGAGACGAAGGAGGGTACACTCTACTATCAAGTGATTCATAACCGTCTGGTGCGGCAAGTCAATCCCGGCTACAAACTTTATCCGCATGAATGGGATATGCTAAGCGCGGAAATCGTCTTCCCACCCGGCACCGAAGATACTCGCCGGAATTATCTGGCCTCGTTGAAAAGCGCACTGCACAAAGACACCAAACGCATAAAGAGTATCATCTCGCATCTTGAACGTACGGGTGAGGACTATACAGCCGAGGAAGTGGTGAATCGATATCTCACGCCTTCAGATACCCTAGGCTTCATATCATTCACTCGTGCTATTATCTACCAACTGAAACAAATCGGGAAAAACCGCACAGCCGAGCGGTATGTGACCATCATGAACAGTTTCGGGCGTTTTCTCGGAGAAAATGACATGCTTCTGGAAGATGTGGATTCAAACCTCATGCTCAGGTATGAAATCTTCTTGAAAGCAAGAGGAATATGCCCAAACTCGACTTCCTATTACATGCGCGGATTACGGGCTATCTACAATCGGGCGGTTGAAAAGAAGCTGACCGTACAACGAAATCCATTCAAGCATGTCTATACAGGTATTGACAAGACTGTCAAAAGGGCCGTTCCACTGAAAATCATCAGACAGATACGCGAGTTTGACCTGGCATTATCCCCTGCAACGGATTTCGCCCGGAATATATTCATGTTCTCCTTTTACACACGGGGAATGTCATTCATCGATATGGCATTCCTGAAGAAAAAGGATTTGCAGAACGGGATTCTGTCATACCGCAGGCACAAGACCAACCAGCAGCTATTTGTCAAATGGGAAAAGCCCATGCAAGAGATTATCGACAAGTACGACACTTCGAAAACCCCTTATCTGCTGCCGATAATTAAGGACGTGGACGCTGACGAGTGGCGACAGTACAAAAATGCGGCCCACTTGGTCAATGATAAATTGAAAAAGTTGGGAGAACAGTTGGGGCTGCCCATTCCACTGACGAGCTATGTCGCGCGCCACGCGTGGGCCAGCATAGCCAAAAGCAAAAATATACCAGTTTCCACCATCAGCGAGGCTATGGGACATGACTCCGAAAACACTACCCGTATCTACCTCGCCTCTTTGGATACTTCGGTAGTGGACAAGGCAAACAGCCTTATCTTAAAATCCTTGTAAAAAGACAGGGGCACATCCTATGCCGTAAACCGAGTTTGGCTTTTCTTAAAATGGCTTGGTTTACGGTGATTTTTATTCCCCATACCCCGTCTGTTTCAATTGTACATTATTCTTATTTGATAGGTATAATAAATCAAGCGATTTCTTTCCAAGAGAAACATCGAAAGTGATCGATTGTTGAGCAAAAAAACAATTCTCTCCGTAAGAGAAAGATTACGACACAAAATTACATAGTTTATTGAAAATACGGCCTAAAAAACGGCTATTTATTTTTAGTTGTTTTGTATTTTTTAAGATTTATGTATCCGATGTTGAGCAAATCCAGTTTACGGAAACTTGTTTCTTGCAATTAAACAAGTAGTTACGCTTTATATCAGTTTTTACTCTCTCTCTTACGGAGAGAAATTGCAAATTATAGTATAGAACTGATAAATAAAAATAGGAAAAAAATAGGATATGAAACATGTGTTTTTATTGTTTGTGATAGTCTTTTCCTGTATTTCACAGGACCTCTATGCACAGAAAGTGGCGGTAAAAACCAACCTGCTCTCCGATGCGGTCTTAAGCCCGAATTTGGGCATTGAAGTGGGGCTGGCCCCTAAATGGACGATGGATATTACCGGGCAATTCAATGCCTGGAACATGTCGCATAACAGACGTTGGAAGCACTGGGCTGTACAACCTGAAGTGCGCTATTGGCTGTGCAACCGTTTTGATGCGCATTTTTTCGGTGTGCACATGCATGGCGGACAGTACAACATCGGCGAAATAGACGGGAAAGTCAAATTCCTGGGTACTGATGCGCGGAAAATGAAAGATGCCCGTTATCAGGGCTGGTTCGTGGGGGCTGGCATAGCATACGGTTACGCGTGGATATTGGGTCGCCATTGGAACCTCGAAGCAGAGATAGGTTTCGGCTACTCCTACACCCGCTACGACAAGTACCGGTGTTCCGGTTGCGGGAAAAAGGTGGAGACAAACCGGCCGCATCATTACGTGGGTCCCACCAAGGCGGCCATCAACTTAGTTTACCTGTTTTAAAGCACAAAGAAGATGAAAAAGATGATATTTATACTGGCGGCCTTGTTGGGCATGGGTAATATATTGGAAACCGTGGTACAAAATACAAAAGACATCACGCTCGGGGTTTCCATCGAGAATTTCAACATGAATCGTGAGGGAAAATACCTTGCCGTGGAGATGAAATTGGATCTGAATAAACTTGATGTGGATGCCAACCGTGCCGTGCTGCTCACGCCGCGTCTGGTCAACGGGACGGATTCGCTCGACCTGCCCTCGGTGGGAATTTACGGACGCAGGCGATATTACTATTATGTACGAAATGGCATAGGCAGTATCTCGGGTGAAAATGAAACAGTTTATCGCGCATCGGACAAACCGGACAGCGTGGCATACAATAACCTTACCGAATATAAAGACTGGATGGACGGGGCCACGCTCAAGTTCCATCGTAGCGATTGGGGCTGTTGCCACGAGATATTAGCGGAATACGAAGGCATAGTAGGCCGTCATCGCGAGGCTTTCTTTCCGGAACTGGTATTCGTGCAGCCCAAAGCAGAAATCATGAAAAGTCGCTCGTTATCCGGCTCGGCATACATCGACTTCCCGGTGGACCAAACGGTGATTTATCCCGATTACCGTCGCAATGCCGTAGAGTTGGGCAAGATTCAGGCGACCATCGACTCCGTTCGCAATGACAAGGACGTCACCATCACTTCCGTGTGGTTGAAGGGATATGCCTCACCGGAAAGCCCCTACAAGCACAACACGGAACTTGCCATTGGGCGTACTGCCGCACTAAAAAAGCACATCGGGCAGTTATACCATTTTGCAGACAGCATCATCCGGACCGACTACGAACCGGAAGACTGGGCTGGCTTGCACCGTTATGTGGAACAATCGAACATCGATCACCGTGCGGAGATTCTGGCACTGATCGACAGCGACATGGAACCGGATGTCAAAGAGTCGAAAATCAAGCGCACTTATCCCACAGAGTATCGCTTCATGCTGCAACATTTCTATCCCGCCCTGCGCCATACGGACTACCGTATAGACTACAACATACGCACGTTCAGCGACGTGGAGGAGATAAAGCGCATTATGGCTGAACGGCCGCAGAAGCTAAGTCAGAATGAGTTCTACCTCGTTGCCGGAAAGTATGAACCCGGTACGGATGAGTTTACCGATGTCTTTGAAACTGCCGTGCGTATGTTCCCGAACGATGAAATTGCCAACCTGAATGCCGCCAATGCCGCTATCCGGCGCGATGATTTTGAAACGGCACGCAGGTATCTTGACAAGGCTGGTGACTCCGCTGAGGCCGTCTATGCACGGGGTGCGTTGGCTGTCCGCGAGAAAGATTATGACACGGCAC
>OMDF01000253.1_pt1 | contig 33373 bp, 36 predicted proteins | sample 1673631 | NCBI WGS metagenome assembly OMDF01 (sample SAMEA103958117, study PRJEB25191) | human gut metagenome | biome: human-associated habitat [ENVO:00009003]; feature: intestine environment [ENVO:2100002]; material: feces | place: Germany | collected 2013/2015 | reverse complement strand
AGAGGACTAAAGGTAGGGGGGGGATAACAGACAAACGGTTTCATGTCTAAAAAATCAGTTTATTTATATAGACAAATAAATAAACCTACTATACTTTACATTCTTACTATAAAATACTATTTATAATAAAAAAAACTATGGGAAATACAGGAAAGAGAATGTATCGCAATCTTAAAGACGATACCAAAGCAAAAATCAGCCAATCATTAAAAGGAAGAAGTAAGTCAGCTTCGCACATCCAAGCAATATCACAAGGCATGCTTAACTACTGGAAAACTATACCAGTCAAAGCAGATGATAATCCAAGTAACAAAACTGAAAAAGAGGGGCAGTAATCCCCTCTCTTTTCATAATCCTTTGATATCATTATCAAAGGGGGAAATTGTAGCTTATAGAGTACATTTCCTATAAAAATAATTGAATAATTCTAATTTTCTAATGACTTCTTTACATGAAAAGAAACGATTAATCACTTTTGATAGAATCAAAATTAAATCCAACTATAAATATCTTCTTGATACAAAAGTTAAGTTCAATGAGAAATTTAACTCGCGTAGCGGGGAAAAAGTAGGTATATTCTATAGTTCAAAAGATGATAAAAAGATACCTTATAATCTTTATATATCAGTCAATTTTTTAAAACAAACCTTAACTCTCGAATTTTCTAGTAAGATTTTAAAAGAAAAATATCCCGACTTAATTTCAAGAGAAACTATCAAAGAATGTCTAATCAATATAAACCAACTAAATATTTGTGATATTGATATAGATAGTATCTTATCAAATGGGGCAATTACATCAGCTGATGTGACTTATGATGCAAACCTTATTCTAAGTGATAATCTTCTGGACGCTCTTAATTCACAAGTAAACAACTATAGGCGATTTAAATGGTCGCATTACGAAAACGAGGGCATCACTTTTACCAAGGATGTAAAATCGAGAGATTGCACAGAAACTATTACCCTATATAACAAGGAAAAAGAAATATGGAGCAGCCACAATAAGAACTTTTTGAATAATTTGTCACGGCCACAATTAGTGACGAATTACTTTAAAGGGAAAACCCGATTTGAAATCACATTGAACACTCCTAAAAAGATTATGAACTATTTAAATTTAACCAACACCAAGATATTCAGTGTACTAAATTCCGATGCTAACCCTATCCTAACTCAATTTGACAAAGTCTTCGGTAACTCCTCAACCAATATTTCAGTCTCAAATACAACTTTTGACAACTATGAAGATTGGAGCATGAAAATACTAATCGAAACTTATGATAGAGATTTAAAACGTTTAGAACAAGAACTTAGAACCAAATATCCAAGTCGTAGCGGAGCACTAAAGCGAATGAAAAAAATCGAAGCAGTGTATCATGCAATGACATCAGCCTCAACCAGCGAAAACCCGATTGAAAAGATACGTAATCTGTTACTTTGATGAGGCTTATGTGTATCAAAACAAAGAGTGTATCAATTTAATCTTATAAGAGACTGATTGATACACTCATTTTTGTGCCTATTTAATCTAAACAATTATTTCTATACATCATTCTAATATAACCTTATATGGAATAATCAAAGTACCAGCCTGCACAATCTTGTCCACAGATATATCATTATCATCTGTAGAATCATAAGTAAGATTGCCAAATTCCAAAGTAAGAAGATGCTTTGTTTTATCAATAGATTTCACTTTAACATTACCTGATAAATAGGTTGAAACCGTATTATTATCACGTCCCCAACCTGTAATATATCCATCACCATGCTTATATTCTAATAATATACTAAATCTATCTGTTACATCATCTCCTACATTAATAGTTAAAGTATTGTTATGTATATCATCATCTGTTCGCGTTATCTTTCCTTGTATATATACACCATCATCATGTGCAATAACCTCTACTCCATTGACCCAAAATCGAAAACCATCGCGGCTATCCCATTCACCATCAATATTACTATATATATTAATAGGCATCCCATTCATTTCTAAATCTGATGCAAAACTAGAACTTGATTCACTATCATCAGAACAGCCAATAAAAGTGTATGCTGCAAACAAAACTATTAATGCTGAATATAAATATATCTTCATATTAATCAAAATTTATAAGCTGCGCCAACAGCAAAAACAGCTTGGTTAAAATCACTAATTAATTGATATTTAACTTCAAAGTTAATATTTAATTTGTCCAATATTGGGTACTCAATTCCTGCCCCTAAATTAACACCAAATTTACCTGTTTTCGAACTCCCAACTGACACTTCATCCCATTCGCTTTGTTCTTTATCATCAAAACCATAACTAATATCAAAGCCATCCAATTTCCAATTAGTATATGTCAATCCTACTAACGGATAAATCTTGAACTTGTCTGTTATAGGAAAAAGATAATGTACATTCAAATTAATATCCCACATACTAACAAAATCTTTCTTTAAAAAGTAATCAAAAGAAGCTTCCGTACGAATAGCATCAGTTATACCATATCGAAATTTAGCTCCAAGCCCAACATTACTAACCTCGGTCCCATAACCCAAGTTAACCCCAATAGCCTTTTCTCCTTTTTGAGCGAAAGCACTTACAATCCCAAGAGCGATAAAGCTCACAATCATTAATAACTTTTTCATTTTTAAACTAGTTTAATTAGACATAATCGATGGTTGTCATACATGATAACCATAAGACAAAGGTAAGCCGTTTTCTTTGTTATCGCAAATGATAACTTAAGAAATATGAATGAGCAGCAACTTTTTATTAAAATTGGAGATAAAATCAAAGAAAAAAGACTCGAAAAAGGAATAAGTCAGCAAGATTTAGCGGCAAAATGCAACTTTGAGAAGGCTAATATGTCTAGAATTGAAGCAGGACGCACCAATCTGACAATAAAAACCGCATTTAAAATCAGCTGTGCCCTAGGTATTAAACTAAAAGATTTGGTAGACGTGGAATAATCACTCTATACCCTTAGGCATCGTTACCAAAACACCTTTTCTTATGGTACAATTGCTGTTTTGATATGGCCTATCCTCCTTCACTCCATAATTCCGTAATGTACCCAATGCAACACCTAATTCATTTGCCGTAAATTTGGTATAAATAGCAGAAAACGAACCAAAATAAAAGTGTCGCCCACCATATTCAACATGAATTATCGTCCTTTCTTTCTTATTGCTCATATTCCAGAATATTGTCTTACAAAGTAATGACAAATATTTAATATAAGCCATATCTCTAGCTTTCTTTAACTACAGAAATGATATATATTAAACATATATCATTAATTTTGTAGAAAAACTAATTGATATGGAAAAAGTAGTAATATTCGCAAGGGTATCAAGCACCAATGGAACGCAGGATTATGAACGCCAAATAAACGACTTACAAGCATTGTCAAAAGCAAAACACTGGTTAGTTGAGGCCATTTTTGCGGAGAAAATTTCGGGCGCGAAAAAGAATATTGAACGTACAGAATTAATGAACATGATAAATTACATCAAATCACACAACATCAATAAGGTTTTAGTTACTGAACTATCAAGATTGGGGCGTGACACCTTGCAAGTGCTACAAGCCATCGTTTTAAATCAAAATAAAGTTTCTGTTTACATCCAAAACTACGGCATTGAAACATTGACCGCGGAAAGGGAAATAAATCCTATGAGCCAATTTTTAATTACCATACTGGCAGAAGTGGCGCAAATGGAGAGGAAAACTATCCGCGAACGTATTGCCAGTGGTTATCAAAATTTCCGAAATAATGGTGGAAAAGTAGGGAGAAAACAGGGGTATACTAAAAGCATTGAAAGAATGAAAGATGAATATGAAAAGGAACTGAAACTCCTAAAAAAAGGCTATTCACTGCGAAATACGTCAAAACTTACTGGCACAAGCATTAACACCCTACGGAAAATTAAGAATTTAACATAAGTTATATTAAAAACCCGTCTATTTTATATGTATATTGTATATTTGCAATGTAAGAAGAGCGGTTCACTTAAAAAAAACATCTTTATAGAATATAATAAGATAGGGGCAAGAATTACATTCATGTCTCAGACACTTACTTGCCTTGTGAACTGATGAATGTAAAATAATAAGTTGCTTGTATGCAACACTATAACTACATAAATTTAATGCTAACATTGCAAAGATGCAAAGAAATTCTAAACCAAGGAAAGAAGAAATTTAACGATGAAGAAATAAAACAAATCAGAGACTTTCTGTATAAGTGCGCAGAATTAGAACTTGAAAATAATAAAATAAATAAAAACGAGATATGAACGTAATATTATACTGTCGTGTAAGCAGTGATGAACAAACAGAAAATTGTTCATTAGAAATGCAAGAGCAATTTTTAAAAAATTATTGCTCAAAACACAACTATAATGTTGTTGATGTGTATAGAGAAGATTACTCCGCAAAACATTTTGATATGCGAAGACCAGAAATAAAGAAAATATATGAGTATTGTAAGAAACACAGAACAATCGACAAGATTTTATTCTTGAGATGGGATAGATATGCAAGAAATGTAGAATTTGCATTTTCATATAAAAGAAAACTATATGACGAACTAAATGTTGAAATAAATTCCATAGAAAGTCCAATTGATTTTAAAGGAACAGAATGGAGCATGTTACTCGCCATGTATTGTGGAGCTGCACAAACAGAGAATAACAAAATTTCAAGAAGAACAAAGGATGGCATACATGGAACTCTCCTTAAAGGAAAATGTGCCAATAAAGCTCCGCGTGGATATAAAAACGTTAGAACAGACAAGAACAATACACATGTTGAGATTGACACAACAAAAGCAGACACAATAAGAGAAGTATTCAAAGAAGTAGCAAAAGGAATAGAAAGCCCTTGTTACATCAGAAGAAAGATTGCAAAACAAATACCAGAAACATCTTTTTTTGAGATGTTAAGAAACAGATTTTATATTGGAGACATCTTTGTCCCTGCGTACATGGACGAAGTAGCACACTATGTGCAAGGTGAACACGAAGCATTAATCGATAAAGAAACATTTTATAAAGTACAAGATGTATTAGATGGCAAAAAAAGACAATCACCAAAACTAAAAAAAGCAATCAATCCCGATTTATTCCTGAGACAATTTTTAATTTGCCCTAAATGCGGACACGCACTCACTGGAGCAACGAGCAAAGGGAACGGCGGTAAATACACATATTACTTTTGTTGCAAAGACTCAAAACATATCAGAATAAGAGCAGAAGAAACCAACTCCTTATTTATAAAATATATAGCAGAACTTAAGCCCAACAAAGAGGTTCTCAATTTATATAAGGAAATATTAAAAGAACTCAGTAATGAAAAATCCTATTCAGAAAAAAAACAAATCATAAAATTAAAAGAAGAACTCAATAAAGTAAATGATAGAATTAATGTCATAGATGACAAATTCCTTGATGGAGATTTAAACAAAGAACAATATGACAGAATGTTGAAGAGATACACCAAAGAAGCCTCAACCATACAACAACAAGTAGAAATGCGCGAGAACCCTAACCGTGGCAATATCGAACCAAAATTAAACTACTCTATCAATCTGATAAACAATATAGATAGCTATATAAAGGATGCGTCTGTAGGGGTAAAAATTAAACTGATAAGTTCGATGTTTCCAGAAAAAATCGAATTTGACGGAAAAACATATCGAACCAATTCTTACAATAAAGTACTCGACCTAATCTATCAGGAAACCAACAAGCTACGAGGAGAAGAAAAGAAAAACGGAGAGAGTTTTTCAACTTTCTCCGCTTCAGTACCCAGACCCGGGGTCGAACCGGGATGGAAGTGAATCCACTGGTGTTTGAGACCAGCGCGTCTACCGATTCCGCCATCTGGGCATTGCATTGATTTCTCAATTGCGGTGCAAAGATACGGCTTTTTTCTAAACCTGCAAGCGATTCATAAAAAAAACAAGGGAAAAACAAGAAAAAAATAATAAAACACACCGTAAGCATTCCGCATTTACAGAAAATACTGTACTTTAGCAGAAACTTTAAACAAAAAACAAAATGATGACAAATAAGGACAACTTCTGTGTAATCATGGGTGGAGGAATCGGAAGCCGATTCTGGCCATTCAGCCGCAAGACGCTCCCTAAACAATTCCTGGATTTCTTCGGAACAGGACGCTCGTTGTTACAACAGACTTTTGACCGGTTTAAAAAGATTATACCGACTGAGAACATTTTTATTGTGACCAATGATATGTATGCCGCCCTTGTAAAAGAGCAACTGCCTGAGCTAACCAGCGAACAGATTTTGCTGGAGCCTACACGCAGAAATACAGCGCCTTGTATTGCATGGGCATCTTACCATATCCGAGCCATCAATCCAAATGCCAACATTGTAGTAGCCCCCTCCGACCACCTGATACTGAAAGAAAATGAGTTTCTCGATATCATCACAAAAGGATTGGAATTCGTTGCCAAATCGGAAATTCTGCTTACACTGGGTATCAAGCCCAACAGACCGGAAACAGGATATGGCTATATACAAATCGCCGAACAGAAGGGTGACAATTTCTATAAAGTAAAAACATTCACCGAAAAGCCGGAATTGGAGCTCGCAAAAGTCTTTGTAGAAAGCGGAGAATTCTATTGGAATTCAGGACTTTTTGTTTGGAATGTCAATACTATCATCAAAGCCGGAGAATTACTGCTCCCCGAACTGGCTGCTAAACTGGAACCAGGTAAAAACGTCTATGGTACGCCGGACGAAAAGAAGTTTATCGATGAGAACTTCCCCGCATGCCCCAACGTATCAATCGATTTCGGCATTATGGAGAAAGCCGACAATGTATATGTTTCATTAGGCGACTTTGGATGGTCCGACCTTGGAACCTGGGGTTCGCTCTACGATTTGTCACCTAAAGACGAAAACAATAACGTAACTTTAAAGTGCCAGTCGATGTTCTACGGCAGCAAAGACAACATCGTTGTATTGCCCAAAGACAAACTTGCGGTTATTGAAGGCTTAGAAGGGTATCTGATTGCCGAATCGGACAATGTACTGCTAATCTGTAAGAAAGACGAAGAACATGCCATCCGGAAATACGTCAACGATGCGCAAATCAAATTAGGTGAAGATTACATCTGATATAAGCTTAACAGATTATGACCGACGGAAGTATGCAGAATGCTTAGCTTTTCAGCCCAAAGCAACTAATTTCAAAAGATAAGAGGGTGCATTTCTAAACAATGCATCCTCTTCTTGTTTCCAGAAAATCAGTTATGCGGTCAACAATATCAATACCCCCATAACCAGCCGTTTATTCGGAAAACAAAAAGTAAAGAGCAACAAACGTCTACTGTACGCTAAAAGCGAACACGTGTCCGATTCCGAACAGCCTTATAAATTTATTGTAAACTGATAATCAGATATTTGATTCATTGGCACGTCTTTTGAATTATCATAGGCGGAGCAAGTCCAAAGAGAAAATGCCAATGCTTTGAATAACTTAAAAGAATATCGATTATGAAAGCAACAAATTTATTCAAAGCATTGGCATTTTCAGTATTGACATTAGTGAGCGCTCTTAACACTGAAGCAAAGGCCCAGGACAACTTTATAACAAACGATGAAGTAAAGAACAATCTGGTCGTTTCTCGTACCATCTATAAATTAGACGGCAATTATCTGCATAATCACATACGCTACGAGTTTGCTTACGATGAACAGAATCGCCTTATCTGTAAGACAGCCAACAAATGGGATGGCACATCGGACAAATGGGAACCTTATTTCCAAATGACTTACCGCTACGAAGCTGGTGAAATCATCATGAATTATGCCCGTTGGAATGAATCGAACCATAGTTATAGCAAGGACATGCAACAGAGTGTTTACGCACTGAATGAAGACAATACTCCCGTTGGGTGCCAAACGGTGGACAAAACAGTCTCAATGGCCGAGCATAAATGATAAAAAGAACAATGGTCTGTTCAGTATTACCAATCGAAAGCAACCGTTTTATGAAATTGCCTACCAGAGCGCGAAATTTAAGACTATAATATAATAAAAAGAGGGTATGTCAATCGGCATACCCTCTTGCTGTTTTTTATGTATAAAGAAGGAGAATTTGGCTTTTTCAGAGCGCAGAACGAATAGCTTCGGCCACAGCCCGGAACTCTTCGTCTGTCAGCTTCAATTTAGGATTGGAAAAAAGCATATCTTTCTCGCTTTGCATAGGAATCAGATGAATGTGCGCATGAGGTACTTCCAGTCCCAATACAGCCATTCCCACCTTCTTGCAAGGGAAAGCCTTACCGATAGCAAGTGCCACTTTCTTGGCAAAAACCTGCATACCAGCCAGATCCTCATCGTTCAAGTCGAAAATGTAATCCACTTCCTGTTTAGGAACTACCAGCGTATGACCTTTCACCAGCGGATTGATATCGAGAAAAGCAAAATACTTGTCATCTTCCGCTACTTTGTAACAGGGTATCTCACCTGCAATGATTCTACTGAATATTGTTGCCATAACTATAAAGATAAAATAAGGCAAGCCCCATACAGGGACCTGCCTTCCGTTTAAAATGAGATGTTTACTACTTCCAGATTGATGATACCTTGGGGTACTTTGATTTCGGCAACATCGCCCACTTTCTTGCCAAGCAATCCTTGGGCAATCGGTGTATTGACCGAGATCTTTCCTTCCTTCAGGTTGGCTTCGCTTTCCGAAACGATGGTATAAGTCATCTTCATACCATTCTTCACATTCTTCAGTTCTACCTTATTCAATATCTGCACCGTATCGGTTTTCAGTTTGGACTCATCAATGATTTTTGCATCGGCAATCACCATTTTCAGTTTGTTGATTTTGCTTTCGAGCAAACCCTGTGCCTCTTTTGCGGCATCATATTCGGCATTTTCCGACAAGTCACCCTTATCACGGGCTTCCGCAATAGCGGCCACAATCTTAGGACGCTCCACCGATTCCAGTTGTTTCAATTCGGCTAACAATTTGTTGTAGCCTTCTTCTGACATGTAAGCCATACTTTTTTCCTCCTTATTATTTTAATTTATTAATCTTCTTATAAACAAAAAAGAATTCCAACATGGTCATCATGCTGGAACCCTCTTTCCGTATTGTTGGGCAAAGATAATCTTTTAAATCATGCGTGTCAAGCAAAAAGGAGTGCTTTGTAACATATTTAAATGAAATATTCTAATTTATAACAAGTTACAGCAATGCTTTTACTGCCGCCTCCAAGTCTTTTATTGTTTCGCCACGCGCGCTCAACTCATTATTTTTATTGATCAGGAACAGTGTCGGCACCGTTTTTACATTGTACGAAGCTGCCACTGAAGAGTAAATGCCATTGGCATCGCGTACACAAATCCACGGCAAATTATCGGCTGTCGTCTTCCAGTAATGCTCGTCGGCATCCAAAGAAACCTGATAGATTTCCAACCCCTGGTCAGCATACTTCTTATACAAGTCAAGCAACAGATAGTTGTGCGTAGCCGATACGGCAGTCTGATAAATCGTAAAATCCAGAATCACAGCCTTTCCTTTCAGATCGGTCAGTTTGCGCATGTCGCCCTTCATGTCGCGCAGGCTGATATCAATTACACCCGTTTCTTGAATCACCTCCTGAGGAATATCCAAAGCCTTCGGTTGCGATGCATGGGTATTCTTCATACCTTTTATAACGATGTTATACAGATTCTTCGAACGGTCGGCATGAGGATAGAAGTTGTTCAGACTTGTGGCTACAGCAGCAAAACACTTCACATCGTCCTTGTTGTTCAACGGGTCGAAAATCAGGTAATTGTTCAACTTCTGAAATAAAGCAAAATAAGCCGCTGCCGTATTGGGAGCTGCAAAGATATAATTGATCTTCACATCATCCTTATAGTTCTTCAGCAACACGCCCAGACTGTCTTCAAACACATCGACTCCAATCTGATGAGAGCGCATAGCCTGTGCCAAAGCATCTACATCACTCTGCAATTTTGCCTGCTTCAACGTCAGTTCCTTTATTTTCTGGCTGTTGGCCGATCCCTTCACTTCGTAAGTAGTGGCAAAATCGGTAAAAGGTGCATCAATCTGAACCGTCTCGGTCGAATCAATTGAGAAGTTGATCACCTTGTCTTCTACCCGCAGACGATAGAATTCGGGAGACTCGGGACGGGGTTGCTTGAAAGAATAAGTTCCGCTTTCGCTCAACTTTACCGAATCCAGCGGTGTGATACCCTCCAAGGCCGATGCTTCCAGATACAGCATTTTGCCTGCCGCATCAGCAATCTTTCCTTCCACCTCAAATTTCGGTTCCGAATTACATGCCCCCAAACCAGCCGCCACGAGTACGGCTAAAAAGATTTTTTTCATATGCTTCATTCTAATTTTTATTTTTTAAATCCTTGTTTCTGCTGCCGGATAACAGGCGCCGCAACGCCAGAACGGTCGTAGAAACCGTGCAAATATACTTCTTTTCGAGTTTAGTCAAAGCATTTTCAACACTTCTTCCGCTTCGAAAAGCAAAAAAACGGCAAAACCCAAACTTTTTATCTCATTCACACCATATTAGAAGAATAAAATATGTATCTTTGCGCGAATTTTGAAAGAAAATTAGATATAAAACATTTTTTATGATTAACCCAATTGTTAAGACGATCGAGCTTCCTGATGGCAGAACCATCACACTCGAAACGGGAAAGCTGGCAAAACAGGCAGACGGTTCTGTAATGCTCCGCATGGGAAACACCATGCTGCTGGCTACTGTTTGTGCCGCAAAAGACGCAGTTCCCGGAACAGATTTTATGCCTTTACAGGTAGAGTACAAAGAGAAATACTCCGCTTTCGGACGTTTTCCCGGAGGTTTCACAAAGCGTGAAGGACGTGCTTCCGACTACGAAATTCTGACTTGCCGCCTTGTAGACCGTGCTCTCCGCCCCTTATTCCCCGACAATTTCCACGCAGAGGTATATGTCAATATCATCCTCTTTTCGGCAGACGGTGTAGACATGCCGGATTCTCTGGCCGGATTAGCCGCTTCAGCCGCTCTTGCCGTTTCAGATATCCCCTTCAACGGTCCTATTTCTGAAGTACGTGTTGCACGTATCGACGGACAGTTCGTTATCAACCCGACTTTCGAACAACTTGAAAAGGCCGATATGGACCTCATGGTAGGTGCCACTTACGAAAACATCATGATGGTGGAAGGCGAAATGAAAGAAGTTTCCGAGCAAGAACTGCTCGCCGCCCTCAAGGCAGCCCACGAAGCTATCAAGATTCAGTGTAAGGCACAGATGGAACTGGCCGAAGAAGTAGGTTCGACTGTAAAACGCGAATATTGCCACGAAGTGAACGACGAAGAACTTCGTCAGGCCGTTCACGACGCTTGCTACGCCAAGGCATACGCCATCGCCAGCGAAGGCAACCGTGACAAGCACGCACGTCAGGACGCTTTCGATGCCATCCGCGAAGAATTCAAAGCACAGTTCACTGAAGAGGAACTCGAAGAAAAAGCTCCGCTCATCGACCGCTACTATCACGATGTCGAGAAAGAGGCTATGCGCCGCTGCATCCTCGACGAAGGCAAGCGTCTGGACGGACGTAAGACAACCGAGATACGCCCCATCTGGTGCGAGGTTGGCTACCTGCCTGGCCCTCACGGATCAGCTATCTTCACCCGTGGTGAAACACAGTCATTGTCTACCGTCACACTGGGTACCAAGCTGGACGAAAAGATTGTAGACGATGTTCTCAACCAAGATAAAGAACGCTTCCTGTTGCACTACAACTTCCCCCCGTTCTCTACCGGTGAAGCTAAAGCACAGCGCGGTGTAGGTCGCCGCGAAATCGGTCACGGTCACCTGGCATGGCGTGCGCTGAAAGGACAAATTCCTGAAGACTATCCGTACGTAGTGCGCGTTGTTTCCGATATCCTCGAATCCAACGGTTCTTCTTCCATGGCTACCGTATGTGCCGGTACATTGGCACTGATGGATGCTGGTGTGAAGATCAAGAAACCTGTTTCAGGTATCGCCATGGGTCTTATCAAGAATCCGGGTGAAGAGAAATATGCCGTTCTGTCCGACATCTTGGGCGACGAAGACCACTTGGGCGATATGGACTTCAAGGTAACCGGAACCAAAGACGGTATCACCGCCACTCAGATGGATATCAAGGTAGACGGTCTGTCGTACGATATTCTGGAAAAAGCCTTGTTGCAGGCTAAAGAAGGTCGCGAATACATTCTGGGCAAACTGACCGAGTGCATCGCCGAACCGCGTGCCGACCTGAAACCGCACGCTCCGCGCATCGAAACAATGACCATTCCGAAAGAATTTATCGGTGCTGTCATTGGCCCGGGCGGAAAGATCATTCAGGGTATGCAGGAAGAAACCGGTGCTACCATCACCATCGAAGAAGTGGACAACGTGGGCCGTATCGAGATTGCCGGCAACAACAAGCAGAGCATCGACGATGCTATCCGCCTGATCAAGGCCATTGTAGCTATCCCCGAAGTAGGCGAAGTATACAAAGGCAAGGTTCGCTCCATCATGCCTTACGGTGCGTTCGTTGAGTTCCTGCCGGGCAAGGACGGTTTGCTCCACATCTCCGAAATCGATTGGAAGCGTCTGGAAACCGTAGAAGAAGCCGGAATCAAGGAAGGCGACGACATCGACGTGAAACTGCTCGAAATCGATCCGAAGACAGGTAAGTTCAAACTGTCTCACAAGGTACTGATTCCGAAGCCCGAAGGCTATACGGAACGTCCCGAAAGACCGAGAAGAGAAAAGAAGTCCAACAACAAAGACTAACGGACGTAATCAATTCTATATATAGCGTAAGAGGGTGCATTGCTACGGCGACGCACCCTCTTCTTTTTTTCAATATTCCCAGTTAGGAACAGGTTAATTAGTTGGCGGCTTATTCGTTAAGATGTTTACAAAATACGTATATTTGCCAGAAAATACACAGAAACCATGATCAAGTTACTCCTGGTAGAAGACGACCCGAACCTGCGCTACGTGGTGCAGTGCGGACTGGAAGACATCATCGGCGGCTATGAAGTACAGACGGCTGCCAACGGCGAAGAAGGACTGAAAGTATGGGAAACGTTCAGACCCGACATCATCATCAGCGACATCGACATGCCCGTGATGGACGGCTTCGAGATGGTACGGCGCATCCGCGAAACCGATGCCGACACGCCTATCCTCTTCGCCTCGGCCCTCACCTCGCCCAAGGACGTGAAGCATGGCTACGAACTGGGCGTGAACAACTACGTGAAAAAGCCCTTCATTGCCGACGAACTGGACGCGCACATGAAGGCTGTGCTGAAGATGACGCAGGGCACGCATACCCGCACAGAGACCGGTTTCTGCAAATTCGGCTCCTATACCCTGGACACCGAACACGGCACCTTGCGTAACGACCGTACCGGTCAGCGCCAAACACTGACCGCCACCGAAACCAAACTACTACAGATTCTGGCCCAGAACAAGAACGAGACCGTCCGCCGCGAAGCCATCCTAAGCCGCTGCTGGAACACGGAAGACGATTACTTCGCCTCGCGCAGCCTCGACGTCTTCGTCTCCAAGCTCCGCAAGCTTTTCGAAGCCGATGACGATATCGAAATCAAAACTGTCCGTGGTGTGGGGCTGATGCTGGTGACGAAATAAAGAATTACGAAATCATACCTTCATAAATCTCATATTCACTAAAAATATGCTGTTCAATATAAGGAATTATACCGAAATGATACAAAAAGCAATTGCTTGTTTCTGGGACACCCGTAACAGGCAATTGAACAGCCAACTTGATCGAAATAATCGCGACACAGGGAATAGAGGAGCTGTTACTGGAGGAAAACAAATGGACGGATTCGTTGAACTGCTCGCCAAAGTAGCCACAGACATGGGCGTCCCGCAAAACTGCATCTATACCAAGCGCAATCAATTACCCGGTTACTTCCGCCCGACAAAAGACTGGGATTTCTTGATTGTATCGCCTACTAACAAATTGATTGCAGCTATCGAGTTCAAGTCCCAAGTCGGATCATTCGGAAACAAATTCAATAATCGGACAGAAGAAGCGCTGGGGTCGGCAGTAGATTTATGGAAGAATTCAAGGAAACATCGTATATCGACAGATATGCTATTTTGTGCCGCAAACTGATTCTTGAGCGACATTATACCGCCACGGCCCTACTTTGGACATCAGACTCTTCTACATACGGCGATGTAGCATCAGACATTTCAATAAACAATTTCCTGACTGCCTTCGCCGGGCACCTGCAAGGCGTAGCAAACGAATTTATTGCATAAGATGAGCAAGACCAGACCTACCGGAAAGATACGCGATAATGTATTCACTTCGCCGGACGTCGTGAAATACATGTTGGATTTGTCGGGATATACTCCCGACCGCGATTTGTCATCGGTGAACGTTATAGAGCCTTCCTGCGGAGAAGGCGAGTTCGTCATCGAAATAATCGCACGCCTGATCCGGTCGGCCCATGTATTCGGATTCAATCCTTCCGAAGCAATAAACCGCTGTCTGATATGCTATGACATCGATCAGAAAAACATAGATATCAGCATAAACAGAATACATTCGCATTTTCCCGAAATAAACATAAATGATAATATATTCAGAAACGAAGATTTCCTCATAGCCGATGTAGCGAATACTGACCTGATAATCGGGAACCCGCCCTATGTACGTCACGAACAAATAGCCGTACCTCAAAAAGAATTGTACCGGAAATTATTTCCGACATTCAGATATAGAGCAGACTTATATGTGGCTTTCTTCGAAAAATCACTGCGGAGTTTGCGTCTTGGTGGCAAACACTGTTTTATCTGCTCGAACCGATGGATGAAAAACCAGTATGGACACAATCTGCGTAACCTGATTTCTTCATCTTTCCGCTTGCTGGCAATCGTCAACTTGGAAAAAGTGAATCCCTTTCAGGAAGAAGTTATCGCATATCCTGCCATCAGCCTTATCGAGAACAGCCCCACAAAAGAATCGTTCCAATATATAGAGGTGAACGACCTGAACAATATGCCGCTGCCCGAAGCTACAACCCTCTACTACCAAATGCCCCGCAATGGCAACTGGAACGAAACCTTCCACACAGCATCCGGCATAAACAAGCTTACCTCCATCGAAGATATGGGATTCAAAATCGGCATAGGAGTAGCCACCGGTGCCGATAAGATATTCATCGGAAAAGACTTGCCAGAATTGATAGAAGAAGAGCTGTTACTTCCCATCCTCACATCCAAAGATATCAGAAACAATCGGCTGTGCTGGAGTGGCAATTATATATTCAATCCGTTCGATGAAAATGGCAAAATAATCGACCTTTATCTGTTTCCAAAAGCCAAAGCCTATTTGGAAGCTCATCAAAAAACGCTGCAAAGCAGGTATGTATCACAAAAAAAGCCATCACACTGGTATCGCACAATCGACCGGATATACAAAGAACTCGTATCGCAACCCAAAATATTGTTACCGGACATTTCGGCAAACAGCCTGATATTGATAGACAACGGACATTACTATCCGCACCACAACCTGTACTACATCACAGGAGGTGATGTCGACAGTCTCAAAATGCTAAGTGCAGTCCTGATGTCCGATTTCATTACATCCCAGTTATCCCAACTGGCCAACCACATGAACGGAGGATATCCGCGCTGGCAGAGCCAATACATCAGGAAACTAAGGGTGCCTGACATTCATGCTATAGCACCTTCCGATTCGAAAGCGTTGATATCATCATACGATGCACGAAATTTATCAGAAATAAACACCGTAGTAAACAATATTATCAAATAAAGTAACCATGAAACATCAAGAAAACATTTTCCGTCCGCTGGCCCTTGCCTTGATAGCATCGGCATTCTTTATCCCTTACGGCTTCATTGGTAGAGCCTTCTTAATTGCCGGTGCAGCTTTCCTGCTCGTTTTCTTCAAGAAGAAACTGGTAGCGGAGCTGAACCAGAAAAGTTTCCTCAGCAATCTGCTCGTTTTTGTAGGTATCGTACTGCTTGTCACGGCCGCCTCGTACCTTATTTCGGTGATAAAGTCTTCCTGACTCAGGAGGCAACATGCCTCCTTACTGCATCCCGTCACATCGCAGTACCGTCGTGAACATGCAATGCTAAGCCTACTTTTCGAATGGTCTTGATTTCAATATCCGGGTCATCTTCAAAAAGTTTACGCAACTTGACGATAAACACATCCAGACTACGGGAGGCAAAGTAATCGTCTTCCGTGTTCCAGCAGCGGCTCAGAATAGCTTCGCGACGGATAGTCTCGTTTTTGTTCTGAGCCAGTATTTGCAAAATTTTAGCCTCCATCAGCGTCAATACTCGTTGCCGACCGGTACGGTCGTCACGCAGATTGGCGTGCTCAGTGTCCAAAGTGTAGTTGCCGAACTTGCAGAATCCGGTTTCCGTGCGACTTTTGGCACCTTCTTTCATTTTCAGAATGGCTTGGATGTGGGCATCCAGTTCATCGGCGATGAATGGCTTTTTGATGTAGTTGTTCACACCCATTTCGTAACCTTTCCGCACGTCTTTGGGCGAGGTCAGTGCCGAAGCGAACAGTATCGGGGTATCACGATCTGTTTCCCGAATGCGCTTCACCATCTCAAAACCGTCCATTCCGGGCATGTCAATGTCGCTGATGATAATGTCAGGTTTGAATTCTTCCCAAACCTTAAGTCCTTCTTCACCATCTTCGGCAACACGTACTTCATAGCCGCCAATGATATCTTCCAGTCCGCCTTGTACTACATAGCGCAAGTTGGCATCATCTTCTACTAAGAGTAATTTTATCATAGTTTTTGTATTATTTGTGGCAAATATATAACAAACTCTGTAAATTCACCCTCTATGCTATTAACAATTATCTTGCCTTCATGAGCTTCTACCACTTGCTGTACAAAATTCAAGCCCAATCCAAACCCGGAAGAACCTTTCTTTCGGGTTTTTCGCCCAGCAGCAGCACGCTCGTATTTGTTGAAGATAACCTTCTGATCGTCATCTGAAATGCCAAGTCCGTTGTCATGTACCTTCAGAACGGTATACAGTTCATTACAGGTCGAACTGATAGTGATTTCCACGCTTTCTTTGGAGTATTTGATAGCATTGTCTATCAAGTTACTCAACACTTCTCCTAAAAATTCTTCATCAGCATAAACTACGTCAGCTTGCAGGTCTTTAATAAAATACACAGGTTTCTCGGCTTTCGCGGTAAACTTGTCGATAAGTTTGTCTATGATTGGTTCCAATTCTAGCACATCTTTCTTCATATCCAACTTATGCTGCTCCAGTTTAGATATAATCAGGACTTTATTAGTCAACGTCAACAAATGGTCTGCTTCACTTTCGGCAATTTGAAAGTACTTTTCTTTTTTTTCGGGCTTATCATCCAATCTCCCAGTATGCAGGAAGTTCAATGTCATAAAGATAGTACTAAGTGGGGTTTTCATGTCATGTATCATAGCGTAAGAGAAATCTTCACGGATTTGAAAAATTCGCTTCATATAAATCATATGTTTTATTTGACATATACTACAAACAAGAATAAGAATAGTTACAATAGCTGTTGCAAAAACAATCACCCAAATTCGATTTATAATAGCTGAATACGGATTTATGAGAATTAATTGCATACCTAAGGATTTATCCAATCTTATAGGAATTATATCAGATTTTATTGACAACACATTAGATCTTTTACCTGATTGACTAACCCGAATCACTTTATTTTCAAGGCTTTGATCTAAAACTGTTACAAAGAAATCAGAATGAATATTATTCTTCTTTAAATGGATTGCTATTAAAGAATCTATATCACTTAAAGAATACTCATATCCTAGTTTACTTATTCCATCATAAATATATGTATTAAAAGAAATCGAATCATTAGGAGCATTTCCACCAATTATAGTTCCATCAGGAATATGCTTTGAAACAAGATTCGCTTCTTCATACAAAGCTGTATCAAAAATCGAATTACATTCTTTTTTTATATTTTCCCTTGTATAGATGTATGTATTATAAAACCATAGAGTTTGCAAAACGAAAACAGCAATTAATCCAATAACAGATAATGCATTAATATATTTGATATACAACATATTTTTTTTGCAAAAATAGTAACATTACATTAACAAATAAACAACAAAAATAAAAAAATAGATAAAATATATTTGCCGCATCAATAATAAATCAATAATAAAAAGAATATGAATAGTATAATAGAATTAAAAAAAGAAGAATTACAAAATGTGTATGGCGGTAAAATAATCTATATCCTAATTGATGGAAAATGGAAACAAGTTTTAGTAGGTTCAAATGAAACCCCAAAAATTACAGAAGGTTCAATAACATAACGCTAACATAAAGCTAACTTTATTACATTTCAACAAGATTTACCTTTGCAACAGAGTAAAGAAAAAAGGAATATTAATCTTTAAATTATGAGCAATTTACTAAAACAGAATAGTTTTTACCGATTCTCGTTCGGAAACAAGAAATATGTATTCTTTTCCGGAAGCCAACGGATCTTAGAAATCAGCAGTCCGCTTATGGATACCTATTTCACCCTCTGCACCGGAAATGAAACATCCGACACGATACCCGACAATGAAATTGCGCAAATAACGGCTTCGCTGAACGTTCTTTGCACACCGCCTGAACGTCCGTCAACCGAACCCCGGCAAGATATGCTGACGTTGAACGTAACACATGGGTGCAACATGGCCTGCAAGTATTGCTTCGCATCCACTACACAAGACAGGAAAGAAGTAATGCCCATGTCCGTTGCCCAAAAAGCAATAGAAAACATGCTGGAGGCCAACCCAGCAAGCAATCAATATACGATTTACTTCTTTGGAGGAGAACCTTTGCTACACAAATCTTTTCTACACGAGGTTGTGGCAATGGCTAAAGAAGAAATAGTTGGAAAACGTGGTAAAAAGGTGGCATTTTTAGTCAATACCAACGGAACACTGATTGACGAAAACCTGTTACGGCTGTTCAAAGAAGAACAGTTTACCGTTACTGTCAGTATAGACGGGCCTGAAGGCATAAACAATGAAAACCGGATCTTCGCCAACGGAAGAGGAAGTTACAAACGGATCATCAGAAACATCAAAAAACTGAAAGAACATCACATCCGCTTCAACATCCGAGCAACCATCCATCCTTGTACCCAAGACCTGTTCAAAATAATCCGGTTCTTCGAGGCCCTGAAAGTGCCCTATTCCTATGCATTCACCATGGACTCTGGAACAGGGAAGGAATGTACATCCGGTTTTGGGGAAGCCGAACTCGTCAGACTTGACAAACAGTTAACCGAATGCACTGCCTATCTGACTACGAAAAGGATGAAAGGAGAACCGATATATAATTTGGACTTTTGCAACGGCCTAAAAGCACTAAGAGACAAAGTTATACGGCTACAAGGATGTAGCGCGGGAAGAACTAATCTGATAGTAGACGAGCAAGGGCATTATTATGCTTGTCAAAACATGCTTCCCCTTCAGGAAACGAGCGTGGGCGACGTAAACAACGGCATCCGAAAAAGCAGGTTGCAGGAATTCCGTTCCAAAGACGTAGCACAACTTGACAACTGTCGGCAATGCTGGGCCAGATACCTGTGTGGAGGAGCCTGCCTGAATGAACGCTACCTGCACGGCGACCAATCCGCCTACATAAGCATGAAGTGCAAATTGATCCGGATGATTTGGGAACACCGGATGCGCTCTTACATTGCATTAGAGAGTTTTATTAACAATATGTCTAACTAAAATTTTTTGAATTATGAAAAGTTTAAAAGAATTGGGACTTGCTCCCGTCGAGAAAGAAGATCTGGTTGCAACTATTGGTGGTGGATATCCTGACAATCCGGCGCTCAACCCCATAGGTCCTCCAATTGTATGTTGTTACAATATTCCACCGATATTCGGCGAGGAAGGAGACTGGTTCCCGTGGTTCAACCCACTCACATAAGATCAATTCCACCGATAGGGGAAAGAAGCATTTAACAACTGATTTATCAACTGAACAGACCGAGTATCCAACATGAAGATCACAATAAAGGTAAAAGGATACACAAACCAAAATGTGTATCCGAAGCATAAATTGTGGGTAAGGATTCACGCCCCTCCGATGATGCAAATTAAGACTATCAAGCTAAATCATATTTACAATAATAATTAATCAATTTTACATTATGAAGAACTATATTATCTCATTAGTTGCTTTATTAAGCATCTATTCTTGCACGAATGATTCCTATACATCACCAATTAGCGATAACAATAATACATCCGTCAACCAATGCGACGGAGAAGAGTTCTCTGAACAAAAGATAAAACAAGTATTCTCCGAAGTATTCTACTCGATCGGCCAAAATGGTTTTAACAAGACAGACATTCCTGCTATTTACAGAAATATATGTCCATCCATAACGACAAAGGCAGAAGAAGTAACAGCAGACCCAATACTCCTTACAAACGAAGTTGCCGAACAGAACAAAGATTTCATCATGAAGATGGAAGTGGCCATCGCCATGAAAAAGGAAGATAAAAGCACTTTGGAAATAGGTGCATTGTTTGCCGATGAGAATGAAAAAGAAGCAGCCTTCCTTTTGTTAGACTTCATAGAGCAAAACAAAGAATTACTCCATACGATTGCTATAGAAGCCAATAATGAAATAACTCAAACCAGAGCCGAACTTACAATATGTGATGTCGCAGCATCAGTTTCCTCGCTTATCATTGCCGATCTGGCTACCATGACAGGAGTCGGAGCTGCCGTTGCAGGTCCTTTGGGAATCGGTGTTGCGGCAGGTTCCGCACTTGTTGGCGCTGTCGGAGGATTGGCATACACAGCTTTGTTCTGTTAACACAGATATAGCCCAAAGAAGGTGTATGCAGGGAGATTACCGCCTTCTTCTTTTCCCGGCAAAAACAAAACACCTGTTCTTACACCTTCTTTCATCCTATATAAAAACTTACTACCCAAAGTACATACTAATATGAAACGCCAAGAAAATATTTTCCGTATATTGTCTCTTGTACTATTGTTATCATCCTTCTTTATAACCATTGAATTTCTCGGCAGGTCTTTCCTGATTACGGGTGCGGTCTATCTGTATGTGCTCTTCAACAAGAGACTTGTTAAAGATTTCAATGAAAAAACTCTTTCCAGAAATATGATAGCTTTTATTAGCACAGTATTGCTTGTGTCAGCCATTTCCTATCTCATATCGTTGACAAAATCCCTCGTATAACTCACATTAAACATAAAAAAACCATGTTACTACCGAACGAATGGATAGAGAACAGCATTGAAACGTATATCTATCAGCACACCACTAAATCCCAAATCATCTATTGGATAGTTCTATTAGCCATTACAGCAAGTCTCGTGGCGCTTCCGTTCATCTATGTAGATATCTCTGTACAAGGGAGCGGAGTGGTCAGGCCGGTGGCAGAAAAAACTGAAATAGTCTCTTCCATTACGGAAATAGTAGATTCGGTCTTTGTACGCGAGGGCGACCAAGTAAAGAAAGGGGATGTGATTCTTCGGTTCAAAACAGACAATTCGGACTTAAAAATCCATTACCAAACCAGCCGTCTGAATGATTGCAGCGCCCAACTGGCCGATCTGGCTTATTTGGCAAAAGGAGAGAAGCCGACAATGTTCAGTTCACCGGTTCGGCAGCAGGAATATGCTTATTTCATTCGAAAGAAACAGGAGTTGAAAACAGCCTTGACACAGGCTGAAAAGGAATATATGCGTAACAAGACACTGTTTGAGAAGAAAGTGATTTCCGAAGAGGAGTATGATGGTTATTACTTCAAGTTGCAGAGCCAGCGCAATGAATTGGCTTCGCTGGTTCAGAGCCAGCTAAGTACGTGGCAGGCTGACCAGAACACCTATCGGAATACCTATAATGAAATGAACTCCAACTTAAAGCAAGAAGTGAAAGACAAGGATATGTATATAGTGCGCAGCCCGGTGGACGGAACAGTAGACCAGTTCTCCGGCGTGTACAGGGGAAGCAATATCCAGGCAGGCCAGGCTTTGGCTGTCATCAGTCCGGATTCCACACTCTGCTTAGAGGTTTACGTCACGCCGCGCAACATCGGCTTCATGAGTGTGGGAATGCCTGTAAAAGTGCAGGTGGAATCGTTCAACTACAACGAGTGGGGTATGGTCTCGGGCAAAGTGAAGGAAATCTCATCGGACTTCCTGACGGACAGCCAAGGAAATTCTTTCTATAAAGTGAAATGCGAGATGGAACGGGATTACCTGCAACTGAAAAACGGACGAGTTGGAAAACTAAAGAAGGGAATGACAGTCAGTGCGCATTTCATGGTCGCTCGTCGCTCATTGTTCGATTTGCTCTATCAGAAAATGGACAGTTGGGTAAATCCACGGCAATATGAGAGTGAAACGATGGTGGCAAAATTAAATTGAGTACAAACATCTAAATAGCAAGCAACGAATATGTACAGAAAAGGAATTAAGATAAAGCAACACGATATTACGGACTGTGGAGCAGCGTGCCTGGCTTCGGTATGTGCCCATTACGGACTACAATTCCCCGTGGCACGCATCCGACAATATGCGTTCACCGACCAGAAAGGCACCAATGTACTGGGATTGATTGAAGCGGCCAACCGTCTGGGTCTTTCAGCCAAAGGAGTTAAAGCTCTATTCGAGGCATTGCGTATCGTTCCTAAGCCCACCATTGCCCACGTCATCGTGCACGAACGGTTACAGCATTTTGTAGTCATCTACAAAGTGGAGAAAGAACATATCACTTACATGGATCCTGGTGATGGCCAAATGCACAAAGTGACCAACGAAACATTTGAAAGAATGTGGACAGGCGTCCTGGTCTTAATGGAACCGGAAGAAAGCTTCAAAAAAGGCAATATGAAGACCAGTATGGCACGCAAGTTCTTTTCGCTGCTGGCTCCTCACAGAAGCGTAATGATACAGGCCGTTTTCGGTGCGTTGGTGTACAGTATTCTCGGCTTGTCCACCTCGGTATATGTGGGCAAGATTACGGACTATGTGCTGGTGGACGAAAATATCAACTTGCTTAACCTGATGGGCGTGGTGATGATTGTCATCCTGTTGCTGAGGACCTTCATCGGAGCCATGAAGAGCATTTTGGCACTGAAGACGGGACAGCGGATTGACGCGGCCTTGATATTGGGCTATTACAAGCATCTGCTGACACTCCCGCAGCAGTTCTTTGACACGATGCGGGTGGGCGAAATCATTTCGCGTGTGAACGATGCGGTGAAGATACGCAATTTCATCAACAATGTGTCGTTGGATTTGGTGGTGAACCTGATGATTCTGCTGTTCTCGGTAGGACTGATGTTTGTTTACTCCTGGAAGTTGGCTCTGATTACATTGGCATCCGCACCGTTGTTCCTGCTTATCTTCTGGGGATTTAACCGCCTGAACAAGAAATACCAGCGCAGCATCATGGAGAGCAGCGCGGATTTGGAATCGCAGTTGGTGGAATCCATCAATTCGATTTCCACCATCAAGCGGTTCGGTATCGAGGATTTTGCCAATCTGAAAACGGAAACACGCTTTGTTCATTTGCTGAAGAATACTTTCCGAAGCATCTATGGTGCCATCATGGCGCAAGGGGGCATCCAGTTCGTTTCCACGGCCATTACCATTGCTGTGCTTTGGGTGGGTAGTACATTGGTGATTGACAAGGAACTTACACCGGGCGCGTTGATGGTGTTCTATTCGCTGATCAGTTATGTCATCTCGCCCATTGGTTCGCTGATTTCGTCCAATCAGACTATTCAGGATGCGCTGATTGCCGCCGACCGTCTTTTCCAGATTATGGATTTGGAGCGGGAACAGGACGATTCGCAGAAGATTGTGTTGGAGCCGAAGATGATAGGGGATATTACTTTTGAGAATGTGTCTTTCCGTTATGGTTCGCGCAAGGAGGTGTTTAACGGGCTGAACTTGAAGATTGAGAAGGGAAAGACAACGGCTGTCATCGGTGAAAGCGGTTCGGGAAAAACCACGTTGGTTTCCTTGTTGCAGCACATCTATCCCATACAGGCCGGAAGAATCCGCATCGGTGATTATGACATCGCGCAGATTGATAATAAGAGCCTTCGCCGCCGGGTGGGCACCGTGCCCCAGCAAATCGAATTGTTTGCCGGGACAATCATCGAGAATATTGCGGTTGGTGACCTTCAGCCGGATATGAAGCGGATTGTGGACTTGGTGGAGCAATTGGGACTGAAGGACTTCATTGACCGCTTGCCCAACGGCTATATGACATATATCGGAGAACATGGAGCCTCCTTGTCTGGGGGCGAGCGCCAGCGCATTGCCATTGCCCGCGCCTTGTACAAGGAACCAGAAATCCTGATATTCGATGAAGCGACCTCTTCGCTGGATTCCATATCGGAGAAGTACGTGAAGCAGACCTTGGATGCGTTGGCACAGCGGGGAAAGACAATCATTGTGATTGCACATCGCTTGAGTACCGTGAAGGACGCGGATATGATCGTGGTCATCGACCATGGACAGGTGGTTGAGATGGGTATGCACAAGGAATTGTTCAAATCCGGTGGGGTTTATAGCCGATTGTGGAATGAGCAGTTTGATGCGTTGGATTAAATAGAAGCAACATGTTGTTTTATTGATAATTAAAATTAAAGAAGTATGAAAGTAATTGAAAATGGACATAGTAGTATTGAGAATACTCTTGTCAATTCTTTGAGTGAAAGAGATTTATCTGCTATTAATGGCGGATGGTGTGTAATTTTGATTTGTGGATTAAATTTTTCTGTCGTATTGGGACCGATTATTAGCAGTCCAGATGATTCAACGGATATACCTCCGGATAAATGTTATGCTTAAGAATAGTATCGTTTGCTACAAATATCGTGGAAGTTTTTCTTTTGATTATACTTCGTAGCAACAGACTTTGAGTATTACAATTTTATTGTTTCATTAATTGGAGGCATAATGGATATGCCTCCATATTTTATTTATTATTATGAATTGGTCTAAATATAATGTCTTATTTGATGTAGAGGAAGATAAGTCATCACATTTCTTGTACAATATATTGAGTGGTTTCTTTACTGTTATTGACGATGATTTTTATCTTAAATTGATACAAATAAAAAATAATATCGGAAATATTGACATATTATCGTTGGATGAAAAGAACTTGTTGATTAAAAATAAGGTTATTGTAAATTCTGATAATTACGAGATGTATAAGATGAAAATAGCACTACTTAAAGGACGATATGATATGCAAACAATGAAATTAACAATTGCTCCAACATGTGATTGCAACTTTAAGTGTGTATATTGTTTTGAAAAAGACAGACCTGCTATCTATATGACTAAAAAAGTTGAAGATGCTATTTTGGATTTTATAGTAAAAAATAATCCTAATCGTATTCATGTATGCTGGTATGGAGGAGAGCCATTGCTAGCCAAAGAAAGCATATATAGAATATCTGAAAAGATCATTTCATTAGGAAAAGAGTACGATGCGTCTATTGTTACAAATGGGTATTTGTTAGACAGGGAGTTTATACACAAGATGAATGATTTGAAACTGAAGACTGTTCAAATAACCATTGATGGGGATAAACAAACTCATAATAAAAGAAGACCACATAATAATAATGTAGATAGTTTTGATGTTATTATGAATAATATCAAAGAATTGTCAGTTTCCAACAAAGATGTACTTTTAAGCATTAGAATTAATGTAGATAAAACAAATATGTATGAGTTTGTGAATGTATATAGACAGATAAAGAAAATTAATCCCAACATACATGTATATCCGGGTTTTGTTCATGATGCGTCTTGTAAATCGTCTGTTTGCATAGATGATAATGTGGAGCGCATAAAGTTCTACTCAATGTTATACAATGATTATAATATTTATATTCCAGAAATGATACCAAATATTGTGTTATCATCTTGTATGGCTCGTTGTATGAATTCGTTTTTAATAGGTCCAATGGGAGAAATATATAAATGTTGGCATCACTTGGGTAATAATAATAAAGTAGTCGGAAATTTGATGGATAAAAGAATTCTCACAGATATAGATATGTTTGCTAGATTAATGAAAGAGAATGATTATATTGATAATAAAAAATGTATGGATTGTAAATATTTTCCTGTGTGTGGAGGTGGTTGTGCTGATTTAAAAACGCAGAATAACAATGATAATTGTTCAATATTTAAATATGCGATGACATCGTTTCTGAATATGAGGTATAAATTTTTAGTGAACAAAGTGTAATATATACAATGTAATTCTATGAATGATTTTTTTTGTATTCCAGTTCTATTTGATTATAACGATGGGTATACTGTATATCAAAATGAGTTGTTAAATTCACTCGCATTTCTTGAGGTGTTCCATCCTCTTCCTTTAGTAGATGCTGAAAGATTTGAACAAATCAAAGATGAAACAAAAAAATTATGTTTTGAGATATATAACAATAGAACAATTGGGCTTGTTTATTTTCAAGTTCTTTTTAATAAATGGCTTAGATTATTTAACGATGCACATTCTTATGTAATGCTTGATGATAATGAGTTATATCCTTATACATTGCGTTATTATAATGGCGATTTTTATTTTTATTCCATATCTTCACTTTATCCCAATTGTACAGGAAAGCCTATTAATTCGATAAACGGAATATCCATAAAAGAAATCATCAACAATCTAATGCGGATAGTTCCATCAGAAAATATTATAAAAGCATGTATAACAGGTAGCTATTTTATGAACAGTCACAGTTTTTTAAGTTCATTGGGTATTCCTTTTGATGGTGGATTGCTTTTTTCGTTTTCGGATGGGAGTGAGTTATGCATCCGAAAACAATCATGTACATCGTTATCGGAAAATCATATACTGCAGATAAAATCACATTATATAACAAGAAAACTTTCATATCCATTCTGGTATAAGATTGTTGAAGATAAATGTTATTTCCAGTTTAATGAAATGTATGATAGGTTTTCTTATATGCAAATCTGTCATCTAATGGGTAATACTCCAAATATAGAATTGATAAGGTCATTGCCACTGTTTACCGAATTTTTGGAAGAAATGCTAAGTAACATACATAGAAATAATGTTCATAAATTGATTATAGATTTGCGATATAATGGCGGTGGAAATAGTTTGTTGGGTGATTTGCTATTGAATTTTTTAGGGATAGATATGGGAGGTATTAGAAAATATAGTTCTTATATAAGATATTCTGATTTCTTGATGAGTTGTTACCCTGGATTCATAAGATTAAAATGCTCATATGCTAAGCCTGAAAGGTTGATTGAACAATGTGATGTTATTAGATCCGTAAATGAAATTCCTGATATAAAATTAAAATATGATGGCGATGTATATTTTATACAAGGACAAAATTCATTTAGCAGTGCTAATTATCTGCTTACAACTATCAAAGATAATGCTTTATTTCCAATAATAGGAACTCCTACATCTCAAAAGCCTACCTGTTATGGAAATGTATTACCTGTAATTTGGCCATTTTCGAAGACAAAAGGCTATGTTAGTTTTGGCTATTTTGAGAGACCTAATAAAAATAATACTGAAACGACATTGTTTCCAGATGTGTTGTTGCAGAATTCATTAGACGAGTATTTGAATGGCATTGATTTATGTTGGGATTGGATATTGAAACATTAATATATTGATAACATTAGCATAACATCTTTAATGATGATGGAAGTCTATTTTTGCAGCATGAGAATCATTGATAATAGCCTATGTATAAGTTTTTATTCATTGTATTAATTTTTGCTTCCAAAATGCATGCGCAAAACAAGTGGACGCTGGCTGAATGTATTGAGTATGCCGTTGAGCATAACATTGAGGTGAAGCAAAGCCGGAATCAGGTTCTAAGTTTGAAGGTGCAGAAGAATAGCATGCGGAACAGTTTCCTTCCGGACTTAAATGCCGGGGCTTCGCAGAACTTTACTTATGGGCGTTCTTTGAATCAGAATAATACGTATGAGAACAGCAACATTAAAAATTCTTCTTTTTCCGTCAGTACGGAGTTGCCGATATTTGCAGGGTTCAAACGGACGGCATCGCTTTCGCAAAACAAGTTTGATTTGTTGGCCGCAGAAGCGAACCGGGAACTGATAGAGAATAATCTTTCGCTGAATGTAACAGGTGCCTATTTTCAGATATTGCTGAATAAGGAAATCTACCGTATAGCCTTGGAGCAGATTCAACTGACCAAGGAACAGGAGGAACGGACTTTGCTGCTGATAGAAAATGGGAAGGCTGCTGAATCGCAGTTGTATGATGTACGGGCGCAATTGGCCGATGATGAGTTGACGGCTACCGAGGCGAAAAATTCACTTCGGTTGGCTTTCCTGGACTTAGCTCAATTGATGGAGCTGAAAGGATATGACAACTTTGATATTGATTCGTTGGGGGGCAATGTGGCCGTGTCTGATACGCTCAGTCCGTTGCATATTTATCAGGATGCCTTGACTTGTATGCCGCAGATCCAGCAGGCTTTTTATTCCTTGCAGAGTAAGGCTAAGGGGGTCAAGATTGCAAAGTCTGGGTATTATCCGACCATTTCTTTTGCCGCAGGCATTAATACCGGGTATTACAACGATGGAAGCAGATTAAGCGAGACCTTCCGTAGGCAGTTCAGCAACAACATGCAGAAAAGTTTGTGCTTTACCATCAGCATCCCTCTGTTTGATCGGTTTTCTACACGGAATCAAGTAAGGGCGGCACGCATCGAGGAGGACAATGCGAGGCTGGCGTTGGAGAATGAGAAGAAGCAGCTATATAAGGACATCGAGCAGGCTTATACCGATGCGGTTTCGGCTTATGAGAAATACAAATCGACCACAAAGGCAGTCGTGGCCAATCAGGAAGCGCATCGATATGCGTTGGAGAAATATGCGGCAGGGAAATCCACGGTATTTGAATATAACGAAATCAAGATGAAACTGGCCGACACACTTTCTAAGCAATCGCAAGCCAAATACACATACTTACTGAAAAAACGGATCCTAACATTCTATTCCTGCCTATCGCTGACAAACGAAGAAGATATAAAATTTCCCTGACTTCCTCAAGTTCCTCTTTACTATGCCAAAGAGGGACTTGGCACTTCCAATCTTTATCTTTCTTCCTCTCAACACCAACTTCCTTCTTCCTGTCATGGCTTTCCGCTCCGGCTAATCACTCTCCCCGTGTCCCCGACATTATTCATCAAACATCCCAACAAACCACACCACATCCAAAGCTTGTGAAAGACGTTTCACGCTCCCCACGCCCCATTTGGAACAAAATTTCGAGAATCTTCCGTCACGCCTTCACCCGGAATATAAACATCTGACCACAAACCTCTTACGGTGAAACATGACGTTTCACCACATCTTTCACGTCTGTTGAAAGCCGGAAAGACGTTTCACAGCAACTCACTGCCACACAACAGATTGCGTTGAAACTTCACCTTGAGAAACCTGAAACACACAGTTCTCGGAGCACTCAGCACAGAAACGGCAGACGGCTTCACCAAAGAATGAAAAATATTTCCAAATCGGAAGAGAGAAAGAACGGTCAGGAGAGGAAACAAACGGCGGCAGGGATACCCTTTGAACAACACTTGCACGGCTCGCGAGCCGTACAAGTGTTGCTCGCGAGCCGTGCAAGTGATTGATAAATGGAATGCAAGTGTCTCTCGGCCGGTCCAATCGTCAACGGTATTCCTGCACCGGCAATTCCCCCCGCAACGCGCCAAGCGCATTCAAGGCCAGCGCCTCCATTTCGTCCTCGCCCGGATAGATGTGCACAGGTGCCAGGAAAGACACCCGCTCGCACAGGCGCGAGGTGATGTACTCCGAATGCGCCATACCGCCCGTCAGCAGAATGGCATCGACCTTGCCGTAGAGCACTACTGCCGCACCGCCTATCTCCTTGGCTATCTGATAGATCATGGCGTTCAGTATCAGCTCGGCATGACGGTCGCCTTCGGCAATGCGCTTCTCAATGGCCGGGATGTCCGTAGTGCCCAGGTGGGCGGCCAGTCCGGCTTTTCCCGAAATGCGCTTCTTCAGTTCCTCGGTGGTGTAACGTCCCGAGTGACAGAGGTCTATCAGCTGGCCGGCAGGAAGCGTGCCTGCACGTTCGGGCGAGAAAGGTCCCGAGCCGTCGAGCGCGTTGGGCACGTCGATGGCACGCCCGTGACGGTGTACTCCGACGGAAATGCCGCCTCCCAGGTGGCAGACAATCAGATTGAGGTCTTCGTAACGCACGGGATGTTCAGGGTGGAGCGCCATACACTCGGCAGCATAGCGCCGGGCAATGGCCCGCTGGTTCAGCGCATGCCATATCACCACACGAGGCATCTGGGGCGAACCGGTGATGCGGGCTATTTCTTCAAGCTCGTCCACCACGCCGGGGTCGGCAATGAACGCGCGGCAGCCGGGAAGCATCACGGCCAGTTCGTGCGCTATCAGGCAGCCCAGGTTGCAGGCATGGCTGCGCATGGCATGGGCAATGTCGTCGAGCATGGCATCGTTCACCTCGTACACGCCGCCGGGAATGGGCTTCAGCAATCCGCCCCGACCCACGATGGCATCGAACTCGAAGGGGATGCCGTCGGCCTTCAGCTCTTCGAGCACCAGATTCTTGCGGAACTCGAACTGGTCGATGATGCGGGGAAATGCGGACAAATCGTCCACCGAATGCCGGATGCTGCGCACTAAACGGGGGACGTTATCTTCGTAAACGGCAATCTTCGTCGAAGTAGAGCCGGGATTGATGACTAATATCTTCATGGAAATGGTGAATGATGAATGATAAATGGTGAATGGTTAAACGACTTGCTTCCTGCTTTATTCGTTCATGTCCTGTCCGTTGCTCGTCAGGCAGGCCATGGCGATGCTGTAGTACTTCGACAGTCCGCTGTCGCTGCGCGAGGGCAGCACCACCGGACAGATGGGGCCTTGCAGCAATCCGGCCATGTCGGCGTGCGAGAACAGGGAAACGGCTTTGTAGAAAGCGTTGCCCGACTCGATGTTGGGGAAGATGAGTACGTCGGCCTCGCCGTTGATGGGCGAAACAATGCCTTTGATATCGCCGCTGGTCTTCTCGCACGAGGTCTTCACGTCCAGCGGACCATCGATGATGACGTTGCCGAATTCGCCGGCTTCGGCCAGTTCGACGATGTTCACATAGTCCAGCGAATGGGGGAACTTGGCGCTCACCTTCTCCGTGCAGTGTATCAGGGCGATGCGTGGCTGCTCGATGCCGAAGTGGCGGCAGGCGCGGATGGCGTACCAGATCATCTCAATGCGCTGCTGCAACGTAGGCCGCGGGATGACGGCGGCATCGGAGAAGAACAGCAGCTTGTCATACGTAGGAATCTGCATCACGGCCAGGTGGGTCAGTATCTTGCCCTTGGGCAGCAGGCCTTTTTCCTTATCCAGAATGGCATGCAGCAGGTTGTCGGTATTGATGATGCCTTTCATCAGAATGTCCGCCCCGCCTTCGCGCACAATGCGCACCGCCTCGCGGGCAGCCTCGTCGGGGTCTTCAACGTGCAGCGTGTGCACATAGTCGGGATAGTTCTTCAGACTGGGATATTTCTCCAGAATGGCCGAATCGCCAATCATCAGAAACTCGGCTATACCTTCTTCCAAAGCGCGGCTGATGGCATATTCCGTATTGGGGTCATTGGCACAAACAACGGCAATGCGTTTCCTTTTATTCAAGGTTTTCAAGTGGGCGGTCAACTGATCAAAATTCCGAATAGGTTCCATAACGTTAGATTTTTAGCAAATATCTGAAAAAATGTCGAAAATCAAAGCATACGACAGGGTAAAATTTCGTTCCGATAATATCATTTTGACAGAATAACGATAAAACAAACATTTTTTATGAAAAACAGGCAAGCCAGCCAAAAGGTTCGCTGTCCGCAACACTCCAGTATGCCCGGTTTATTCTCACAAGTATGAGAAGGATGTTCTCATAGGCATGAGAATAGTTTTCTCACAATTATGAGAATAGTCTTCTCATAGGCGTGAGAATACTTTTCTCTCAGCGTGAGAACTGTTTTCTCTGCTGGAGAAAAGATTCTTCTCGTTGCGGGAAAAGAAAACCGACTGATACACAGCCGCCACAAAAAAACTAACCTCACCTTGTTTGCCCTGTGGCGAAATTGTGTACTTTTGCGGAAAAGTAGACGAAAAAGATATGAACAGCCTTATTTTCCCACCCTATCTGCACGAGGGCGACCGCGTAATCATCCTCTCCCCCTCGGGCAAAATAGACAAGGCCTTCCTGAAAGGAGCCCGAAAACGGCTCGAATCCTGGGGGCTGGAAGTGGTCATGGCCCGACATGCAGGCGGCTCGAACGGCACCTATGCCGGCACCATACAGCAACGGCTCGACGACCTGCAGGAAGCGATGGACGACGAGACGGCCAAAGTCATCTTCTGCAGCCGCGGCGGATACGGAGCCGTGCACCTGGTGGACAAGCTCGACTTCGGCCGCTTCCGCCAGCACCCGAAGTGGCTCGTCGGCTTCAGCGACATCACCGCCCTGCACAACGTGTTTCAGGCCAACGGATTCGCCTCGCTTCATGCCCCCATGGCACGTCACCTGACCGTGGAGCCCGAAGACGACTTCTGCACACAAGCCCTGCGCGACATCCTCTTCGGACGAAATGCCGCCCTCCGGACCGAGGACAACGACGGCACCGCTTTCGACTACGTATGTCCTGCCCATAAGCTGAACCATACGGGCACCTGCCAAGGCACGCTGCGCGGCGGCAATCTGGCCGTCTTCTACGGACTGCGCGGCACGCCCTACGACATTCCGCCCGAAGGTACCGTCCTCTTTATAGAAGATGTGGGCGAACGGCCGCACGCCGTGGAGCGGATGATGTACAACCTGAAGCTGGGAGGCGTGCTCGAACGGCTTTCGGGCCTCATCATCGGACAGTTCACCGAATACGAGGAAAACAAGTCGCTTGGCAAAGACCTGTACGGCGCACTGGCCGACGTGGTGAAGGAGTACGACTATCCCATCTGCTTCAACTTTCCCGTAGGCCACGTCACCATGAACCTGCCGCTGATCAACGGCGCCGGTGTCAGGTTGGAAGTGGGCCGGAAAGAAGTCAGGCTGAACTTTTAACCCTTAACTATTAACTCAAGTTTCGCACTTGCGAAACTTTCAGGAGTTAAAGAAGTTAAAAGGAGTTATCGCCCGTCTTGGACGGGCTTAGGAGTTA
>OMDF01000235.1_pt1 | contig 34660 bp, 28 predicted proteins | sample 1673631 | NCBI WGS metagenome assembly OMDF01 (sample SAMEA103958117, study PRJEB25191) | human gut metagenome | biome: human-associated habitat [ENVO:00009003]; feature: intestine environment [ENVO:2100002]; material: feces | place: Germany | collected 2013/2015 | reverse complement strand
AGGTATGACGGAAGCCGATTTCCGTGCATTGCTGATGAACGTGATGACGGCCAATCCGGAAGTAACCGAAGCCAACCCGTTGCCAATGACAGCCGAGGCCTCCGTGGCTGCCGATGCCTGGGACGACGATCCGCTTTCGGTGACTGTCAGCGGTGTGGCACTGAAGCGCGTGGTAGCACGCATCGACCTTGCCGTCAAGGCACAAGAAGGCGTATCGTTCGTTCCCTCCAAATTAGAGATGGTGAGCGCACGGCCCAAATCGTTCATCTTCCCCTCGGAAGGTAACTACGCCGACGGTTCGGCCACGCTGAAGCTGGAGCAGACGATTGCAGCAGCTACTTCCACAACTTCCGAAGCGGCTTATTACAACAGCTTGCTCTATCCTTACGAAGCTCCTGCTACCGACAACGTCAAACTGGTGGTAACCGGTAACCTGACGGTAGGCGGAAAGACCGTACTTGCGGTTTTCGACCTCCCGTTTGTCGATGCCGATGGCAATCAGCTGGCAGTGGAGCGCAATACCCGTTACTTAGTGACCATTACCAAGATTAATGGCTTGGATGCTACGGTAGAGGTAACTTTCACCGTACGCGACTGGGTAGACGGCGGCACTATCGAACATCCCGTACAGGTGGACAACTTTGTAGTGACGGGCGACGGACTGACCGGCAACAAGCTGACGCTGGCCCAGGCCGAAAGTAGCAGTGCCCAGCTGACCGTGACTACCAACGTGGCCTGGAAAGCCGAGGTGACCAAAGGCGCCGGCTTTCTGACGGCTACTCCTTCGGGTAATACCCTGACCATCGCCGCCACTTCGGCCAACGAAAGCGGAGCGCCCCGCAAGGCTTACGTTGAGCTTTCGACCGATGCAGATCCTAACGTCACTTACACACTGGTAGTGATACAGGCTGCCGAATAATTCTATTAACAGACTAAGGAATCAGATTTATGAAAAATATCATATCACGTATCATGATACTTGCCATGCTGGCAAGTTTCGCCGCCTGCTCCAGCGAACTGGACAACGCGGGCGGATATGCCGGAGACGAGGCGATGGTTCGGATGAACTTTACCGGACTGAACGGCTTTGCCGTGACTCGTGCGGTCGACCAAATGGCTGTAGAGAAGGTTACGGTCTATCTTTTTGAGGGAACGGAGGAAAGCTCTGAACTGAAATATACACTTCCCGTTACGTTGAGCGATAAAACGGATGCCGGACTTCCGGGTTCGTTCAAGGTGCCCGAAGGCGGAACCTATCATGTAGAGGCCATTGCCAATGCCGAGATGCTGACGGGCATCAACACTTACGGCGATTTTCTGGCACAGACCACGACAGCCGCTTTCGAGGGTAACCTGCTGATGCAAGGCGCTGCGGGCGTCACACTGACAAGTGGGCAAACCACTACACTCAGCATGGAGCTGGTGCGCCTGGCTGCCACTTTCCAGGTAGAAGGAGCCGTTGAGGCCGGTGTCAGCGATGTGGCTTTCACGCTGAAAGGAGCCGTGAAGGAATCTTACTTGGTGAAACATGCCGATGGCGATAGTTTTACTATTCCTGCCAATGCCGAGACGGGCGAAAGCGCTGTACCTTATTCTTACGAAAATCCGGAGGGCAGCACGGTGATGGTAATCACCGGCACGATGAACGGTGCGGCATACCGTACGGAAGTTCCCGTTGCCCAAGTACTCCGTAACCACTTGTACACCGTGAAGTTAGTGAACAACAGTGGTACCATCGAACCGGAACTGACAGTGACGGACTGGTCTGAAATTTCTTCCAGCTTGGAAATCGGTGCCGGAAGTGCCCTGATGATGACTGCCGCTACCGACCAGACGCAGGAGCCCGAAGTAACGGTGGTTTATCCGGAGGAAGGAGACCTGAAGAGCACCCAGATGGTGAACGTTGCCGCCGATGCAGCTGTTACCTATTATCTGTATGTGAAGAGCGCGAACATCGAAGCAGCCCTGCATACCACTCTGCCCGACGGTTGGACGCTGGCAGCTCCTGCTGAAACCCGTGCCGACTATCTGTGGGAAAAAGGTTATTGGACACTGACCATCCCTGCCAATGCTACTTCCGAAGAACGTACGCTGACGGTGACTGCTACAAATAAACTGGTAGCTGATGCGACGGTGTCGATTACGTTTACTCAGGAAGGAAAGGAAGATGAGGCGGTGGATCATAGTAAGAATCCGTTGTTGAAGTGGGCGAAGGGCGACCTTGTATATGACAAGAGTAGCCAAACAAGCAGCATTGCTTCAAGTTATCAGACCCAAGGCAGTCTTTATCAATGGGGACGCAAATATGGTTTTACAGACTATAAGGATGCTATGGGTGGTTATTGGACAACAAGTCAAGGACGTAGACGTTGGTATTACGCTGTTCAGGGTACTGAATATCAGTTAAATAATGACTTTATTTTATCAGCCACCGGCTCATCAAAAGGCTACGACGATGCTCCCAGCTATTCTTATGAGACTAATGACAACTTCGCAAATGACGAGTTACCAATTTACTTCATGAATCAGAATACAGGTATGACCGATTATTGGCTTGGTGATGGTGGCGGTTCCACTTGGACAGAACGTGCCAAAGCATGTGGTGCAAAAACAGCCAACAATGTAGGCGATTACGTATGTCCCGATGGTTGGCGTATACCTACAAAGGCAGACTTTGCTGAAATAAAACCGACCGAAGCATTGAGAGGGGATGACGGCTTGGCTTCAGTACTCAACAATCGCGTTGAACTCAAGAAGATTGAAGGCGTTTGCTCGTATGCCATTCGTTGGTCGGCAGAAACAGTATCCAAAAAAACGTACTTGCGTATCGATGCATTGGTCGTTCCCGATGGTTTCCTAGAAAGTGAGCTGTCTGGTATCGACTGGGAGAACAATGAAAATGTAGTAACCCGCTATTTCGGTGCAAACGGCTTTATTCATGCGTTCTATCATGTCAATAAAGGTACTGTCTCTGGGCAATACTTTACATTCCCTGTTGCCCGTCCGATGCCAGGTACTGAGACTCACAACGATGTCTTGACAACATATGGTGGTGGTCGTTATTTCACTGTTCTATGGAATAATATTAAAGATTACAGTGTCAACAACGATGGCTTCTATTGGGTATCGGATGATAAAATGGCTTTCACTTTCAATGACAATACACGTGTAAAGAATGTATATTTTAATAATAGCTATCCATTCGGTAATCGTGTGTCTTTATTGGGATTTTCGGAGGTGGCTGCTCAGGATTGCTGCTCTATCCGTTGTATTACCGACGATCCTGCTCTTCAAGAAAAGTAAAATAATAAAAAGTAACAATCATGAAAAAGTACATATATTATCTGTTTGGCGCATTGCTGGCCTTTGCCTTTCATGCGTGTACCAGCGAAGAGGGCATGATGGATGGCAGCGCGAGCCAGCGAATAACGGTAAGTTTTAGCTTGCCCGACGGTACTGCCTCTACCCGTGCCGACGAAACGACTGAGGCTACGGAGGCTGAAAAAGCTCTGAACCAAATCCGCCTTTATTGCTTCGACTATGACGGAAGCGAGAAGGGCGTACTGAAGAAAGTGATTTCTTTGACCAAGGAACAGATTGCCCAAGGCAATCCTGCTATCGACTTAGTGAAGGGTGATTACTACATTGAAGCCATTGCCAACGAAGCCGTTTTGAACTTGGCGGAAGGCGTGAGCACCTACAGTGACTATCTGCAACTGCGTGCTACGACCGACGATTACGATCAGTGGCCAACAGCCGGATTGAAGATGCAGGGAGCAAACGTTGCCCGCATTACGAACGCCACCAAGAACCTGAACATCAACTTCTCCATGATTCGTATGGTAGGCCGTATCGACGTGGTGAACAAGGTGCCGGGCTTGACCATCACCAAGGCAGTGATGGAGAACGGCGTAAAGCAATCGTTCTATGTAGAGGACTTGACTTCTACTATCGCCAAGGAAGATGACAGCAAAGAAACCCGCACCAATACGGGGCTGAGCGTGGCAACCGATGCTTCGGCACAGATATTCTACACCTACGAAGGCGACGCCAAGGAGAGCGGCTTGCAGATTTCGTTCGAAGGAATGACTGCCGACGGCACGGTGCATACGAGCCTGCCGATAGCTACGTTTACCAACAAGAATGCCCAGCCTGCCATCAAACGCAACAAGCTGTATGTGGTGACGCTGGAAGAAGTAGATGGCGCCATCGAGGCGGAAGTGGCAGTGACCGACTGGAACCAGAAGAACATCGACGCCGAAGTGACGGTAGAAGACGGTTTGGAGGTTACGGTAAATCCTGACGGTTCCGGCATTACGCTGAAAGATGACAACAAAGCTGTGGCTGGCGACGTAAAGACAATTTATGTTCCTGCCGAAGGTGCCACTTTCTCGGTTATATCCGAAAGTGACAATATCGCAGTAGAGGTCGTAGTACTGAACGGCACTGATTGGCTGACGGTAACAGAAACTCGCTCGCTGGTACAGAACTTCCAGGTGGTAGTTACCGAGAATACAGCCGAAACAGCACGAACCGGTCAGTTTGTAGTCCGTAACATGCTGAAACCGGAAGTGAAGGTGACTTACAATGTCGTTCAGGCAGCAGCGGAGCCGAAAGGACCGGACTGGGAAAATGATTATCCGAATGAAAACTTTTATGGAGCAGCCTCTTTGGAACAATGGGTGGATAGTTACGACGCTACAGGCGAGAATGGGAAGTCTTTCTTTATGTTAGGTACGCCTAATCCGGCGGTAGATACAAGCTCTCCTTTGGCGAATTTTGATACACGGAATAGAACTTATTGGAGCAGTAGTGATGATCCTTCCAAAGAGGGATACCGTATGGCAAGTAAAACTGATTGGGAAGCCCTTGCCTGGGTAGTGAACAATGCTGGTAAAAACTGGCTGACACTAAACGGACAGCATTACAAGATTGTGTCTGTTAGTAAAGGTTACAATCAGGTGAAGGTTCAGTTTTATGCCTGTGATGAAAACCAGCAAGTGCAAGGCGAGATGCAAACAATCAGTTTTGGAGGTGGAGGCAGTATAATAACCAATCATGAATCAACCTCTCCTTGGAATACGAAGAGTGTTTCTAAAACTAATGTAACCCGCTATTGGTGTGCCGGTAATATCGCATATTATGTGGATTTGTCATACAATGTTGCGGTAATGAAAGTGGGCAGCACAAGTGCTTCAAGAAAAGGCATTGACTGGTACGCCATGCGTATCCGCAGCATCAAAGAATAATAAATGGAGGAATACAGATTATGAAAAAGATATTTTTACCTTTAATTGCCGCGTTGGCCTTCACGGCCTGTACCGGCGATGAGAATCCGGTGCTGAACGAGGCGGAAGGGCAGTCGTTGGAAATCTGCATCAGCCAGCCGATGACGCGTGCCGGAGCAGACAGTTATGCGGTGGCTACCGAGGCGGAGTGTACCGTGAAAACCCTCGATGCCTACCTGTTCGACAACAGCGGACAGTTGGAAAAAGTATATAAAAACCTTGTGACAGAAGATTGGGTGCCGCAGTCACCCACCGAAAGCAAAAATGTGACGCTGGACGGCTTGAAAGATAAGAGTGCCCGCACGGTGCTCTTGGTTGCCAATGGCGCGGAAGTCACTTCGTTGGTAGAAAGTGCGGCGCCGGGTGCGGTGACGAAGTCCGAGTTCGAGGCGTTGCTGACCGAAGCAATGAGCGCCCCCCTTACTTGTCCGTTGCTGATGACGGCCAAAGCCGAGATTCCGCCATGGACCGACCATACTCCTGCCGTGCAGGCTGCCCTGCAACGGGTAGTGGCACGCCTCGACCTGAAGATTTACGACCCGGAGAAAATTACCGGCTTCAGCCTGACGAAAGCCGAACTGCTGGAGGCCAGCACGCTTTCGTACGTCTTCCCGAATGTGGATTTTGCCCAGTGCGGGAAGATTAAGCTGACCAATGCAGCTCCTGTGGCCGAGAACGTAGAGCGGACCGATGTATTCGGCACTTATACCGACCAGTTGTACAAAGCCCTGTTCTATCTGTACGCGGCTCCGGCCAGTCAGATGACGCTACGTCTTTATGGCGAACAGACGTTGTTTGGCGCAGGTCCGGCCGAGGTTATTTATGATATTCCTTTGTCGAAAATTTTGCCGGAAGGAAAGTCTGACATCGAACGCAATACCTGCTACACGCTTGTGGTCGAGGACATCGACATCAGTGATAGCGGTTCGTTCGATGTGACGGTCGGCTTTGAAGTGGATTGATTCAGCGAACATTTTTTTAGATTAACGCTATCCCGTTGTGAAACGGGATCATTTCGCCGAGGCTTGGTGAAGCGCGGCGGAAATCCTTACTTTATCGAGTAAGTGAATGTTTGTTTTGTTTGTAACCCGGCTGCATCGCCCAACGGTGCGGCCGGGCTTTTTTTTGATTCTTGCGGTTCCCTTCGTTTCTTCTGCCTCGCCCCTCACCCTTACATCATCAGATTCTTGCGGATGGAGAACTTGACGATGGCCATCGCGTTGATGGAGCTGAGGGGCACGTCCATCGGCTCGTGGTGGGGATTGTAGCTGACGAGGCGGATGCAGCCGGTCTGCTCGGAGCGGTTGACGTACTTCACGGACAGGTATTCGTCGCCGCCGCGGTCGAAGGAGACGAGGTACATCTCGCCGTAGATGACTTCGTCGAACGAGGTGAGCGACTTGAAGCCTACGATGTCGCCCGACTTCAGGATGGGGTACATCGAGTCGCCGCTGATGTAGACGGCGCCGTCGCAGCGGGGGATGTTGGGTATCTGTATCTTGCCCAGCACGTACTGGGGGCCGTCGGCCAGCAGGGTCTTCAGGTTGGCGGCGGCGGTGACGTCGTACAGGGTGACGCTGCGTTCGTCCAGCGGGTCGGGCGACTTGGGCGTGTGCAGCAGCTCTACTTCGCCGCTGGCCACGGGGCTGTCGCAGTAGTTGGGGCGGTGGCGGGGGATGCCCTTGCCGGTCAGCAGCCAGTTGTAGTCCACGTCGGGCAGGCGGCTCAGCAGCAGGCCGAAGTCGATGCTGTTGCGCGCCATCCAGTTGCTCAGCGTCGAGCGCGAGACGCCCAGGTATTGTGCCAGTTCGTTGTCTTTCTTCAGGTCGAGTGCCAGTTTGGCGCGTCGTACGATGTCGGTCACGTCGAACATCAGGTCTTCTTTCTTTTCCATAGGTCGGATTCCTCCTTTCCGGTGTTTTCGGGGTTGATGGTTGGTTTCTTTTCTCGAATCGGGGTTGTTGAACGCGGATTTCCGGTGCATGAAGTTTATATTCAGTGGATTATAAACTTTTTTGTGCGAAAAACTGCGTTTCGTTGTTTTCTTATTGAAAATCGTTTTATATTTGCAGCGACAAATATAGTAGTTTTGTTTAAACACTGCAAACTATTTGGCGGAAAATACACACTGGTGTCTCTCGCGAGCCGTGCAAGTGTCCCACGTGAGCCGTGCAAGTGTGGCTCGCGAGCGGTGCAAGTGTGGCTCGAAGGCGTCACTTCGGCCCCCGCCCAACTCAAAAACTAACAAACTCAAAAACTAACAAACTCAAAAACTTATAAACTTAATAACTTACAAACTCAAAAACTCAAATTATTATGAAAACTTCCGAATTGAATCAGCCGAACGCCGTACGTTGTTGCGGACGTTGCAAGAGGGTGTTGCCCCTTGAAGAATTTTATGTGAACAGCCGTACGCAGCGGCCCGACCCTTACTGCAAGGATTGCCGCCGGACGGTGAACCGCGAACGCCATCGGGCGAAGTCGCAGGAGTCGAAGTCGCAGGAGTCGAAGTCGCGCCGCCGCTCGCCCGTCATTACGCAGGTGGCCGACCGTGACGAACGTCTGCGCCTGATCCGTCAGGCCTTGGCCACGGTGGAAGAGCATCGTCGTCGCCGTCTGGCACGTCTGCGCGAGCAGGAGGAGGATTTGTATCCGTTCTGATGCTGCTTCTTGCCACGGGTTGCGCGGGTTGCCACGTGTTTATCAACGTTGTGATAACCTGCGCAATCCGTGGTGAATCGTGTCGTTCTCCATTATTTAAAATTCTTCATTCTTCGTTCTTCATTCTTCATTTTTATGTCCTATGTCCAGAATAAAAAGAAAGGGTCTCGACTATTTCCCTATGAATACTGATTTTTTGCAAAGTCGTCTGCTCCGTCGCCTTGTGAAGCATGGAGGAGGCGATAGTGTAGTGGCTGTTCTGTTGCAAACCCTCTGTGCCATCTATGGTGGCGAAGGCTATTACGTAATGGCTGACGAATTGTTCTACGAAGATCTTGTAGATCAGTTGCATGATGTCCGTTCCGACGATGTGCGGCGTATCATTCGCTTGGCCGTAGAGTATGGCCTGTTCGATGCCGATATGTTCGGCCGGTACAACATTCTGACTTCTGCCGATATACAGCGGCAGTATCTCTTCTCGACCCGTCGCCGTGCGAATAGTAGCATTGACGAGCGTTATCGCTTGCAAGTGTCCGAACCTGAACAGCCCGAAGCCGACGCTGCTGACATAGTTGCCGAACAGCCGGAATCTGTAGCGGATAAGGCCGAAAAGGCAGGTTCAACCTGCCCGCGGTACACAAAGCATAGCATAGCACAGCAAAGCATAGCAAATCCCCTCCTCGATAGTTCCCCCGAAAGCGTGGGAACTGCCGGCACGGCCCCGAAGGCCGTGGAGGACGAGCCTCTTTCTGTACGCCGCGAATGGACGCAAGCCGACGTGGCCCGCCTGCAACCCCCTGCCGACGGCCTGAACCGTAACCTCGACGGCCTGCTCTACAACCTGATGCAGTTTCGTGTGCCGCCTGCCGAACAGTATGCCATCGTGCTGAAGAGCAACTTCGGCGTCATCGGTCATCCCGTGTGGAAAGGTTTCGAGCCTCTGCGAACCAGTCACGGCAAGATTCGCCAGCCGGGGCGGTATCTGCTGAGCTTGTGCGGGGGAGGGCGGTGAAAGGGCAACAAAACGCCCCTCGGATTTGGATATTGCAATGGAATGTATTATTTTTGTGATACACATCATAATGTCTGATGATATGGAAACAGTAGTAAGAAAACAAACTTCTTTTCGGCTGCGTGAAGACTTGTTGAAAGTCTTGCACGAGAAAGCAAAAAAGGCCAATTTGAGCCTGAATAATTTTGTGGAAACTACTTTGATGGATGTGATGAGTTCGGAACCCAACGACGAAACAGTTGCAGCCATTAAGGAGGCACGTGCCGGCAAATTCGCCGGTACCATAGATACCAGCAGTATAGAGGCAATGATAAAGTCTTGTGAATAATGAAGATACTGCGTTATTCGACACAATATAAAAAGGACTTTAAAAGGTATCGTAACAATCCCAGCAAATTGGCGAAATTGCTGGAAGTGTTTCGTATGCTTCAGAATGAAATCGAATTGCCGCCCGAATACAAGGCTCACATGCTGAAGGGTGATTATAAGGACTGTATGGAGTGCCATATTGAGGGGGATTTCCTGTTGATATGGCTGGATTCGGGAACTGATGTCATTGATGTATTGAGGCTTGGAAGTCATTCGGAATTGTTCAAGAAGTATTAAATAATAGTACATTCTTCTTCGTAGATACATATTATCTCTGTTGTTCACCTGTTGAAAACAAAACCTCTTTTTTGTTGAACGCAACCGCCCGAAACATTTGCACGTATCCCCGCGAATGCCTATCTTTGCAATGTGGTTAAGCTTAAGACACAAAGAAAAAGAACACGATTTATTAACAGTTTGAAAACTTAAAACTATGGCATTGATCTACAAAACCATCCAATCCACATTGCCCAACGAAGAAGGGCAGAGGTTGTATCACCCCCGCGCCGTCTATACGGGCAACGTTGACACCACCCAGATAGCCCGCGAAGTAGCCGCCTACTCCTCGCTGACCACGGGTGACGTGAAGAACACCATCGACAACCTGGTCACCGTGATGACCACCCATCTGCAGGCGTCCGAAAGCGTCACCCTCGACGGACTGGGCACCTTCCGCCTGGTGATGCGTTCGCGCGGTATGGGAGCCGCCACCGCTGCCGAGGTCACTCCCACACAGGCTGCCCTGCGCGTGCACTTCACACCCGCCTCGACCCGCAATCAGGACCGCACCGTGGCCACCCGCTCGCTGCTGACCGGCGTGAAGTGCGTACCCTGGAAGGGCGAAACCACTTCGACTGGCACCACCCAGCCCGGTGGCGGAGGTAGCCAGGGCGGCGAAGGCGAAGATCCGCTGGGTTAAACTGGGGTTTAGCGATTAGCGTTTAAGGTTTAGGGCGGTACGCAGAAGACAACGGTACCGCCCGTCGCAATCAACACAAATCAACATTAAAAACACGAAAGGAGGAATCAGTTATGGCAATGAAGAAATCCGTCTGGGACATTGTCCTGAAAGTCATCATCGCAGTGGCCTCGGCCATTGCCGGAGTGATCGGAGGAAACGCCATGCCGCCGCTCGTCTGAAAACAGCAGACGGGCGCCGCGCGGCCAACATCGGAGGAGAGGAAGGCAGGAAGAATGCCTTCCTTTCTGTTTTTGCGACAGGGGAGGGATGGCCGCGCTGTTTTTATAGTCCAGACATTTTCCAAAGCGCGCAGGCCAGTAAAATGTCCGAGGTATTGACTTGCGCGTTGGCTTTCAGAAAGTCCATTGCTTTTCTCAGTTGGATGTTGACTGTAGAAAGCGATAAGTCCAACCTTTCGGCTATTTCTTTTACAGATAGCCCTTCTTCCCACCTCAATTTGAATATCTGTAACCGCCCTTTGGGCATTTGTTCTGCAATCCGTGCTATGAGTGAGAGTTTTTGTTCAATCTCATTTTTTTTCTCAATCTCCTCATCGCCTTCGTCAGGTAGTGCTTCGAAATTTTCCTGTACCGCTTCGGTTGTTGTTGAGAGAATCAGGTCGCGGCTGATGTCTTTCCTTAACTGGTCGATAGCTGTCCGCTTAGCAATTGTATATAAGAATTTTTCTTTGTGTATCACCTGGCTTGTCTGGCTGCTTTCCCAATACTTGATAAAGATTTCCTGCGTCAGATCTTCGGCTGCTTCCGGCGATTTACAAGTTTGCAACGCCAGCCGGTAGATACGTGAAAAGTATTTGTTGAATACTTCTTCAATGCTTGTTTCTTCCTGAAAATTAATATTTTCCATGATTATCTTCTTCTGATACAATTCTCCTTTCCGGCTTTTTCCTCGGCAAAAGTAGTGATATAAGTTGGGTTACTGGAGGAGCATTCTTAATTTATAATCAAACTTTAGCAAATGTTTCGGTGGGTTTTCACGGAGGTTACATACGTGTTTCAAATGTTACATTTTTATGAATATGCCTTTAGAGACCCTGTTGGGAGTCGTAGTTTTTGGAGGGCTTTCCGACTAATGAAGTGAAAAGCATTCGTAAAAGCTGAATAAAATGATAAAAAAAGATATCGATTATATAGAACTGCTGAAGCAGTATAGGAAACGTCCCCTTTCACCCGAAGAATTGCAGGCACTGCAGGAATGGCTTGATTCGGACGAAGGTGAAGACGCTTGCACCGAATATATGGACGGGCTGCTGAAAGATTCTGAGATTCCTGCTGTAGGTGTGGAAAAGGTACATCGCCGTATACTGGTCCGGATTAAGAAACAGTTGTTTCTCAGAAAGTTTGGTCGGTTCAGAAGTATATTGTTCAGAGCGGCATCGGTATTGTTGCTGATCGGCTCGGCTTTTGCTTATCGTACTTATGTCGAGGATAAGGAAATGCTGCATCCGGCAGAGACAGTTTTCCGTGTGGACAAAGGCAACAAGGCTATGCTGACATTGGCAGACGGCAGTAAAGTGTGGCTCAACTCGGGAAGTACGTTGACCTATTCGGAAGACAACGTCCGACAGGTGAGCCTTGAAGGCGAAGCATATTTTGAAGTTGCGAAAGACAAGAAACACTGCTTTGAGGTACATACGTCCTACGGTACTGTCAGAGTATATGGAACTTCGTTCAACGTGAGGGGGCGTAGCAGTGATTCGCTTTTCGTCGTTTCGTTGGTGGAAGGCAGTGTAGGGCTGCAGCTCGATCGCTTGGACAAGGAGATAAGGTTGCATCCCGACGAGATGGCTTGTTACGACCAAAAACAGAATCAGTTGAAACTGATTGAGAAAGATCTTTCGGCAGCAGGTCTTTGGAGACAATCTGACCTGAAGTTGGCCGACGTTGATATTCCTACTTTGTGGAATCGGATGGGAGGCTGGTACGGTATGGACTTCCATGTTAAAAACATGCCCGTAAAGAAACACTTATATAATGTGACTATTCAAACAGAATCTGTTGAGGAAATGTTGGAGCTGATCAATGCAATCACTCCGATAGAGTATGTAATCAAAGGAAAGGAGGTGAACATCTTATACAAATAACGCAACGCTTGTACAATCTGTTATATGTTGGCGGAGGCAAGGCTTGCCGACGCCAGTATCTGACATCAATCATACATTCAGAGTTAATGAATTCTCTTTTAATAATCAATCAGTTTAGAACAATATATATGAAATGGTTTAGTTTGAAGATAAAAAGAAAGTTGATGACCGGTTTATCCGTGTTTTGGGTATGTGCTAGTATGGCGGCGCAATCTGTAGGAGATTCTTCCATCTCCTTGTCGTTGCGTAAAGGTACGCTCAAGGAACTGTTTGCTGCCATTGAAAACAAGTCGGACTATAAGTTTGTGTACGATTCGTCCGAAATAGATACTGACCGCAGTATATCGGCCGTGTATTCCAATCAAGACATCGCTACTATCCTGTCGGAAACGTTGGATGGCTTGTCTTACGAAATCAGAGGTAACCAGATTATTGTCCGGAAGAACGATGCAGAGAAAAAAAAGACCATAACTCGAATCACCGTATCAGGCAAAGTTTCCGATGCGAATGGTGAACCGGTTATTGGTGCCAATATTATGGAAAAGGGGTCTCAGACCGGAGTCATTACCGATGCAAACGGAAACTTCTCATTGTCGGTAGCTTCGGATGCTTCGCTGAAGGTGTCGTACATTGGCTATGTGACACGCGAAGTGAAAGTAAAAGGACAGTCGCAGTTGTCTGTTGTGCTGGAAGAGGATTCGAAAATGCTTGACGAGGTCGTGATCGTGAGCTACGGTAGTCAGTTGAAACGGGAAGTTACAGGTTCGGTGGCACAGATTAATTCCAATACTTTGGCCGATATGCCTGTACTTCAGTTTTCTCAGGAATTGCAGGGTAAAATAGCCGGAGTCCAGATCAATCAGTATAGTGGAAGGGTAGGTTCGGGCATGGCATTCCGTATCCGCGGAGCTGCCTCATTGTCGTCGGGCAATTCGCCGCTGATAGTGGTCGACGGAATTCCTTTGACAGGCGATGCCAATAATATCAATCCCTCCGAAATCGAGTCGTTCAGTGTGTTGAAGGATGCTTCGGCAAGTGCACTTTACGGTTCGCGTGCAGCCAATGGCGTGATTCTTATAACGACTCGTAAGGCACAGTCGGGCGATGCACGAATAGAGTTTGCCGCCAACTATGGTGTGCAGGCGGTACCTCAACGAGGACGGCCCGACATGATGACGGCGCGAGAGTTTGCTGAATTTCAGAATGAATACTACGAAGACCGTGTAAAGTATGAAGGATATACCGGTGAACTCGATCCGCTGTATGCCAACCCTGAACGTTATGGCGAAGGTACCGACTGGTTTGACGTAATGACACGCAGTGCCGCCATACAGAAGTATGACCTGTCGCTGTTCAAAGGAGGCGACAATTATTCTACTTCGGCTATGGTAGGCTACTCCATGCAGGATGGTGTGGTAGAGAATACCGGAGTAAAGCAGTTCTCGGCACGAGTCAACCAGACTTTCAAGTTGAAAGATTTTATAGAGGTAGGAATTAATGTAGCTCCCAGTTACAAGCTCGATCACAACTCGCTGATCACATTCGATGGTGTAAACAGCCTGTTCAATAAAGCTATTCAGGCCAGTCCGTTGGTGGCTCCTGTTGATGAAAACGGTGAAATGCCACTCTATGTTAACACTTCGCCTATGCTGGCCAATATCAATCCGTATAAGATCATCATGGAGACAGTAGATGATTATACTACGGCCCGTCTGCTGGCCAACGGATACCTCAGCGTCACTCCGCTGAAGGGACTTACACTGAAAACCAGCTTGGCAACCGACATGACTTGGGAGCGTCGTAAATACTTCCGGCCAGGTAGCATCAATGCAGAAGGTATAGCAAGCGGAACCAGTAGCTATTACAACGATTATACTTGGATTTCGGAAACCAACGCTACTTATACCAATACGTTTAAAAACGACCATAAACTGGAAATTTTGTTTGGATTTTCGGCACAGAAATATTGTAAGGAGAGCAATAGTGTGTCGGGAAGTCATTTCAGCAGTGACGACATCCCTTACCTGAGCAATGCAACAAGTATCACTTCGGGTACGAGCAACATTACCGAATATGCTCTGCTTTCGTTGTTGGGGCGTGTGAACTATAACTACAAGAACAAGTATCTTGTTTCGGCCGCATTGCGTCGTGACGGTTCTTCCCGTTTTGGTAGTAACAACCGATATGGATATTTTCCTTCTATTTCCGGAGGCTGGGTAGTGAGTGAAGAGTCCTTTATGCAATCTGTACCCCATCTTAATATGCTGAAGCTGAGAGCTAGCTACGGCGTGACCGGAAACGACAACATTGGCAACTATACACATATAGCTAACATCGGTGAATACAACTATGTGTTGAACGGTGCGTTGGTCAGTGGTGCCTCCAGCAGCAATATCGCTAACGTGGATCTGGGTTGGGAACGTACGGCACAGTTTGACATCGGTTTGGACTTGTCCATGTTCAACAACCGCTTCTCTTTCTCGTACGATTATTATAAGAAAGCTACAGACAACATGATTCAGGCACGTCCCATCCCGCAAGCCTCGGGCTTTGCTTCTATTACTTCCAATGTAGGAAAAATTCATTTCTGGGGGCATGAATTTAGTTTGGGTTATAACAATACTTTCGGCAAGTTATCTTGGCAGTCCAACTTCAATATCTCTTTCGACCGGAACAAGATTGTGGAATTGGTCGAGCCGGGATACATAACCCGCAATACCAGTGAATACTCCGATTATTATCGCAATCAGGAAGGCTATCCCCTGAGCCAGTTCTTTGGTTACATTAAGCTGGGATTGTATAAGGACGAGGAAGACTTGGCCAACTCTCCTAAAAGCAGTACATCGCAGGTAGGTACCATCAAATTTAAGGATGTGAACGAAGACGGAGTTATTAACGTAAAAGACCGTACATTCATCGGCGATCCTAATCCTGATTTCCTTTTTGGTTTTACCAACAACTTCAAGTATTCGAATTTCGATCTTAGTATTTCTATGACGGGTTCGTATGGCGGAAAAATAATAGATGCTCTGAAACACCAGTATCTGGGCAATCTGGATGGTGCATTCAATATATTGGCTGCGGCCAAAGATCGTTGGCGTTCGCCTGAACAGCCAGGTTCGGGCGATTATCCCCGCACCATGACCGGTACTACAGCCGAACACCGGAAAGTAAATACCAGCTGGGTAGAAAGCAATTCGCATCTGGCTGTGAAGAACATTACGCTGGGTTACAATTTGCCTTTGCCCAAGAACCGTTATTGTTCGAAGCTGAGGGTGTATGCTTCCATACAGAATGTATGTTTCATCAGCAAGTACGACGGTGCCAATCCCGAAGTGAGCCTTAACGGACTGAACGGAACCGGTATTGGAGTAGACGAAAACTCATATCCGATTCCTCGTGTATATTCAGTGGGACTTAATGTGACATTCTAATATAACAAGTATAAACATCGAAAATATATAGAAAAAATGAAACGACAGATCATATTATTGGCTGCAATCATGTGCCTGTTCGGAAGTTGCTCGGACTTCCTTGACTTGATACCTGGTGATAAAGAGTCAGGCGGCTCTTTTTATCAGACAGAAGAACAATTACAGCAGGCTGTTGTGGCCGCTTATGTACCTTTGCGCAGTTTTGCCGATAACGACTTTTTTACGGGTGAGGGCCGCTCGGATAATACTCATTATGATTATACCCCCGCTAATCGTGGGTCGGCTTATGTATATCGTGAAAACATATACGATTTTACCAACGGAGCTAACAACACTTATGTCAGTGCCGTATATTATCATTGCTATAAAGGAATTTCTAGGGCCAATATCGCTATTGACCATTTGGAAACGGCTGCTATTGATGAAGCTGTGAGGACTAATCTGATGGGACAGGCTAAGTTTTTGCGAGCATTTTTCTATTACAAATTGGTGCGTTATTTTGGTGGAGTTCCTCTTTACCTGCACGAAGTGAAGTCGGCCGAAGAAGCATTCCTCCCTCGTGCTACGGTTGACGAGGTTTATGCGCAGATCATATCTGATGCCGAATACGCTATTGCCAATCTGGCTCCTCCTGCACAGTTCCCGCAAAGTGGTGAGGCAACCAAAGGCTCTGCCACCATATTGTTGGCAGATGTGTATGTGACGCGTAAGGCATATGCAGAAGCCGAAAAACTGTTGGAGACTTTACCCGCTATGGGTTATGATTTGTTTGACAACTATGCCGATGCCTTTGCTACTGAAAACAAGAACGGTAAAGAGTCGCTTTTCGAGATTCAGTACCAACAGGGATTGCAAGGAGGACAACAGAGTAATTTTATCTACAAATTCATACCTCGTTCCAAAAATACGAAGATTGTGACTGGAGTTGCAACGAACAACAGTTCGTTAGGAGGATGGAATATGCCTACCCAGGACTTGATAGCCGATTACGAAGAGGGTGATTTGCGTAAAGCAGCTTCTATAGCCATTGCCGAGGGTACTTACGATGCCAGTTATGTGTTTACTTATACAGCCAATACGGAAATTGACGACTATGTACCTGCCGAAGGTGTGGAGGGAGTACCCTATATTAAAAAATATCTGCATCCTCATACCAACACCAATAATACGGATGACAACTGGCCTATCTATCGTTATGCTGAAGCTTTGCTTTTTTGGGCTGAAGCAATTAACGAACAATCCGGACGGAGTGCAGAAGCCTTACCTTACTTAAATAAAGTACGCAGGCGGGCAGGGCTTGAGCCAGTGACTGAAACAGATCAGGCCCGTTTGCGAGAAATCATTCTGCACGAACGTCGTGTAGAACTGGCCTTTGAAAACAAACGTTGGCACGATTTGGTGCGTAGTGGAAAAGCTGTAGAAGTGATGAATGCCTATGGCAAGCAACTTAAGCAACAATACGATTATCTTGTTGAAGCTGCTTATCAGGTGGACGAACATCACTTATTGTATCCTCTACCTTTCGATGAGGTAGAAATGAACGATTTATTGGAACAAAATCCCGGATATTGATTAATTGCTGAAGAATATGAATATACGTAATTTAATCGGGGTATTGGCTTTAACTGCAAATGTATGCCTGGCTCAAGCACAGCAAAAGACGTTTACCATAGCTGTATTGCCCGATACTCAGATGTATACCGAAGAAAAAGGAGAAAGGAACCGTACCATTTTTGAAAGTCAGACCAAGTGGATCGTTGATAATTATCAAAAGGAAAATATCGTCTATGTAGTGCATGTTGGTGATATCGTAAACCGTGGAGATGACCGTCCTGAACAATGGGAAAATGCCTTTCGGGCACTTTCTATCTTAGAACAGCCTCTACCAGGAAAACCGGATGGAATCCCCTATGGGTTGGCTGTGGGGAACCATGAGCAGACTCCCAGCCAGTGGGCTGTAACAGGAAAGACTAAATGGTTCAATCATTATTTTGGAGTAGAGCATTTTAAGGGACGCAGCTACTATGGCGGGCATTATGGCAGTGATAATGACAGCCATTACGACTTGTTCTCGGCCGGAGGAATGGATTTCATTGCTATATATATAGAGTATGATGCAATGGACGAGAATATGGATGCTCTTAATAATTGGGCTGCTGATTTATGCAAACAGTATTCCTCACGCAAAGCGATTATTGTGAGTCATGGTATTATACACTACAATCCTGTAGAAGGTACAAATGCCAATGCTCCATGGTTGAAACAAGGGGAACGTATCTATGATCGTTTGAAGACTTGTCCCAATGTGTTTATGATGCTTTGCGGGCATGTTGGTGACAACGGTGAAGGTTATCGGGAAGACGGTTATGCAGGACAAACCATTAAAACCTTTTTATCCGATTATCAAAGCAGGCCGTTGGGAGGTGGAAGTCTGATGAGGTTGGTAACTTTCGATCCGGAAAATGATCTTATAAAAGTGCGTACCATAGCTCCTTATTTGGATACAGAAGAAACAGACGCAGACAGTAAGTTTGTAAAGCCTTGGAAATATGAAAGTACTGCAGCCCGTATTTATGACTTTGATAACGATGGTAAATCGGAATTTGCTTTATTCAAAGGTGGAATATGGCAGATTGGAACAGATAGGCAAAATCGGCTTTTAGGTTATGGAAAGGTGATTGCTGTTCCTGCTGATTATCATGCTGACGGAAAAGCAGCATTAGCCGTTTACAGGCCTCAAACCAGTGAATTCTGCATCGAAGGAAAGGGAATTATACAATGGGGGAAAGCAGGTGATATACCTGTTCCTGCTGACTACGATGGTGACGGGTTAATAGAGCTTGCTACTTGGAGACCTGCTGATCAGACATGGTACATACAGGGAAAGAAACCTTTTCGGCACGGGACTAAAATGAGTATTCCTGTCCCTGCTGATTATGATGGTGACGGTAGGGTAGAACCTGCTGTTTATAGGACAGACAATCATACCTTCTACATTTCTGAAATCGCCAATTTGCCTTTGGGACAGGTTGGAGATATTCCGGTTCCAGCTGATTACAATGGTGATGGCAAAGTTGAAATTGCTGTTTACAGGCCTGCTAGTGGCGAATGGATTATTGACCGGCAAGATACAGTTGTGTTGGGTGGCACCCCCGGAGACATTCCCGTACCGGGAGCTTACGAAGAAGCTGGCAAGGTTCGTCCTGCTGTGTATAACCAGCAGACGGGATTGTTAAGGTTGGAGTCAGGGAAGAAACTGCAAATGGGTAAAGCTACAGTCGAACAGGTTGTGAACTTGCCTTTCCCCATCAGGCAGTACATTCTTGATAATTGTAAATGATGAAAGATTGAATAGAAGCTATTAATGTTGATATACGAAATAATAAATGTAACTAATGAAATCTGTTGTATTTGTTTTCATGTTGGTATTGACCGCTTTTCCGCTTTATGCGCAGCAGGTGGTTGAAGGTCGTGTGTATTGTGATGCAAACAATAATGGCCGGCATGATCGAGGAGAGCAATACCTTGAAGGGATAGGTGTGACCAATGGAGTTGATGTGGTAATGACGGATAAGGCCGGACGCTACCAACTGCTTATTAACGGCGAAGCAACGATCGCGGTTATAAAACCTGCACATTACCAATTACAGCTTGATGTTTATAACAAGCCACAGTTTTATTATCAGCATAAGCCACAAGGGACTCCGAGACGTGAATCTTACAAAGGATTGCCACCTACAGGCAATTTGCCTGCATCCATAGACTTTGGACTGCTACCTCGGCAAGAACCAGAGAAATTTTGCGTTGCAGTATTGGGCGATCCGCAGCCACACTTTATGGACCACATACGTTATTTTGGCAAAGCTATTGTGGACGATCTTCTTCGAAGTAGAAGAAATGTCAGCTTTGGTATCAGCTTAGGTGACGTGAATGATGAGAATTTTGAACTGTTCACTCCATATTTGGCGCAAGTGGCGCGGGTAGGGGTACCTTGGTATCATCTGATGGGGAATCATGATACTGACTATGAGGCTCGCACCGACCGTGAGGCTGACGATGCTTTTGAAACTTTTGTAGGCCCGGTGAACTATGCATTTAATTATGCTGACGCACATTTCTTGATATTGGACAATATACTTTTCCCAGATCCGCGTCCGGGACGGCAGAATAGTCCAAAGGCCTATTGGGGAGGTTTCCGAGATGATCAAAAAGAATTCATCAGAAACGACCTTAAATGGGTAGATAAGGAGAAACTGGTTGTAGTAGCCTTCCACATTCCTATGCTGGATGAAAATGCAGTGCGTAAAGAGGATAAAGAGTTCTTGTTCGAATGTTTGAAAGGCTTTCCGCATGTATTACTGCTTTCGGCTCATTTACATCGGCAAAATCAGTATTTTCATACAGAGGAAGATGGTTGGAAAGGTGGAAAACCTCTGCACGAATTCAATGCCGGAGCTGCTTGTGGTGACTTCTATTCTGGTTATTTAGATAAAGATAGCATACCATGTTCCATGATGTCCGATGGTACTCCTAAAGGATACGCTTTTCTGGAAGTGGACGGAAATACATATAGCATCGACTATAAAGTGGCTGGAAAACCGGAAGACTATGCATTATCAGTACAATTACCCAAGCAGGTGGTATATAACCGGTATACTCCTGCTTACATTACTGTAAACTTCTTTATGGGTACCAAAGGTGATGAGGTATTGTGTCGCATAGATGGTGGTGAATGGAAACGTATGAAATATGAAGAGGTAACTGATCCCGATCATGATTATATGGTTCAATGTTGGAATCGGGATGAGGCTCCCAAACTCGCTCGTTGGCCGGCACCTTCATACCCTTCTACTCACATTTGGCGTATACGTATTCCTTCATCATTACCTGTGGGTACACATCGGGTAGAAATACAGGCTATTGATATGTTCGGACAGAAGTATTGCGGACAGGCCTGTTATGAAGTGGTGAATGCTCTTCGTATGTATCCTTAGAGTATTGAGCTTTTGTACTGAGCCTTAATTACAGAAACGAAACTGGTTACAGGGATGCAGAACTGTATGGTTCTTTGAAAGAATTTATATACAGTTTTTGTGTTCCTGTTGTGTTTTTATGAATATAGCATTTTGAATATCTGTTTGAGTTGGTATATTCTGATAGCGGTTGCTTTTTATGTTTATAAAGGCTTTCACTTCCTTTTATATCTGTATCTCACAGAAAAAGCCCCCATCCCCTCACGCCCTATTGCTTTTTTTCTTACTTTTGCACAAACAGGAAAATCCCTAAAAAGAACCGTTTACAGAAATATGAAAACCCTCGAAACCAAATACATCAACGTGGGAGGCCGGCTGATGGACCTCTCGACGCCCTGCGTCATGGGCATCCTGAATCTGACCCCTGATTCTTTCTACGCCGACAGCCGCATGCAGACCGAAGACGAGATAGCCTGCCGCGCCCGTCAGATAGTGGACGAAGGCGGCGCCATCATCGACGTGGGAGCCTATTCCTCGCGTCCCGGTGCTGCCGACGTTTCGCCGCGCGAAGAGATGGATCGTCTGCGCCGCGGACTCGAAATCGTTCGCCGCACGGTGCCCGATGCCGTGATTTCGGTCGATACTTTCCGTGCCGACGTGGCCCGCATGTGTGTCGAAGAATACGGTGTGGACATCATCAACGACATCGCCGCGGGCGAGATGGATGCCGACATGTTCTCCACCGTGGCCCGGCTCAACGTGCCCTACATCATGATGCACATGCAGGGCACCCCGCAGAACATGCAGCACGAGCCACATTACGACAACCTGTTGCGCGAGGTCTTCCTCTACTTTGCCCGCAAGGTGCAGCAACTGCACGAACTGGGCGTGAAGGACATCATCCTCGACCCCGGTTTCGGCTTCGGCAAGACGCTCGACCACAACTACCAGCTGTTGGCCCACCTCGAAGAGTTCCGTATCTTCGGCCTGCCGCTGCTTGTGGGCGTGTCGCGCAAGTCGATGATCTACCGTCTGCTGGGTACCACTCCGCAAGAGTCGCTCAACGGTACCACCGTGCTCGATACCCTTTGCCTGATGAAGGGAGCCGACATCCTGCGTGTGCACGATGTCCGCCAGGCTGTCGAGACGGTGCAGATTGTGGAGAAGATGTTGAGGAGTTGACGAGTTGACAAGTTGACGAGTTGACGAGAAAAACAAGTGAACAAGATATTAGTAAGGTAATAAGCAAGTCCCCTCGTGGCCTCGTTAACTTGTCCCCTTGTCAACTAACATATAATAAAACCTAATAATAAAACCAACAACCGTGTTTTTCGAATTTGGCATAAAAGACTTTATAGACATCCTGCTGGTCGCCTTCCTGCTGTACTACACGTACAAGCTGATGAAAGCTTCCGGCTCGATCAACGTGTTTACGGGCATACTGGTGTTCATCCTGATATGGCTTGTCGTGTCGCAGGTGCTTGAGATGAAGTTGCTCGGCTCCATCTTCGACAAGCTGGTCAGTGTGGGTGTGCTGGCGCTCATCGTGTTGTTTCAGGAAGAGATACGACGCTTTCTGCTCACCCTCGGTTCGCACCGCCATGCCAGTGCGCTGGTGCGGTTCTTCACCGGTGGCAAGAAGGAAACGCTCGAACACGAAGACATCATGCCCATCGTGATGGCCTGCATCAGCATGGGCAAGCAGAAGGTAGGCGCCCTCATCGTGATGGAGCACAACATGCCCCTCGATGAGATAGTGCGCACGGGCGACGTGATCGACGCCAACATCAACCAACGGCTCATCGAGAACATCTTCTTCAAGAACAGCCCCTTGCACGACGGCGCTATGGTCATCAGCAAGAAGCGCATCAAGGCTGCCGGCTGCATCCTGCCTGTCTCTCACAACCTGGACATTCCCAAGGAACTGGGACTGCGCCACCGTGCCGCGATGGGCATCTCGCAAGTGTCCGATGCGCACGCCATTATCGTTTCCGAAGAGACTGGCGCTATTTCCGTGGCCTACAAAGGACAGTTTCACCTGCGCCTCACCGCCGAAGAACTGGAAAGCCTGCTGACGAAGGAGGGGTAGCGGATAGGTAGGGAACAAGTTGACAAGTAGACGAGTTGACAAGGAACAAGTAATTCCTCTTCGTTGCCTGAAGCCTCGTTAACTCGTCAACTAAAAACCGTTCCTCCTTGTGGCCTGACGCCTCGTCTCCTCGTCAACTAAACTTAAAAACTCAAAAACTCAAATACTCAAACATATGGATAGAAGAAACTTTTTACGTACAGGAGGTCTTGCCGTGCTGGGTTCACTGGCAATGCCTTCGCTGGCCATGCCCGAACCGGTGCGCCGGGCGCTTGGGGCAGCCGATGACAAGTCGGCCGTGGCTGCAGCGATGCTTCACTTCGGTGTGACCGAAGCCGATCTGAAGAAAGTACTGGCTGCCGCCCTCGAAAAAGGCGGCGACTATGCCGATCTCTATTTCGAACATACGTTCAACAACAGCGTCACGCTGATGGACGGACAAGTGAACCGTTGCGGTTCAAACATCGATTTCGGTATGGGTGTCCGCGTGTTGGCAGGCGACCAGACGGGTTATGCCTATGTTGAGGGAGTGACGCTCGACGAAATGCTGCGTGCCGCCCGTACAGCTGCCCGCATCGCTACGTCGGGCAAGGCAGGCAAACCCGTCGGACTGACCGAGAAAACCATCGCCAAGAACCGTTATACCGTGATTTCCCCCTGGGAGGAAGTCAGCCTGAAGACCAAAATCCCTTATCTGGAGAAACTGAACGAGAAAATCTTCTCGCTCGATTCGCGTGTGCGTAAGGTGCAGGCCTCGCTGAGCGACACTACCTCGCACGTGCTTTTCTGCAACTCCGAGGGCGTGAGCTATTACGACTACCGCCCGATGGTATCGTTCATGGCCGTCTGCATCATGGAAGAGAACGGACAGATGGAGAACGGATTTGCCTCGCGTTCGTACCGCAAGGGCTTCGAATTCCTGAGCGACGACATTGTCGAGACATTGGCTCGCGAAGCGGTGGACAATACGGCCATTCTTTTCAAGGCCGTCAAGCCCAAAGGCGGCGAAATGCCCGTTGTGATGGGAACCGGCGGTTCGGGTATCCTGCTGCACGAGGCCATCGGTCATGCTTTCGAGGCCGACTTCAACCGTAAGAAGACGTCTATCTTCAGCGACCTGCTGGGCAAGAAGGTGTGCAACGAGCACATCAACGTGGTGGACGACGGTACCATCCCCTTCAACCGCGGCTCGGTCAACTTCGACGACGAAGGTGTGGAAGGTCAGAAGACCTACATCGTGAAGGAAGGCATACTGACGAGCTATCTGCACGACCGCATCAGCGCCAAGTTCTACGGCGTGGCTCCTACCGGAAACGGACGCCGCGACACCTTCCGCTGCACGCCTATTCCCCGTATGCGTGCCACGTACATGGAGGCTGGCAACGTACGCGAAGAAGACATCATCTCTACCGTCAAGCAGGGCATCTATGCACAGAACTTCACCAACGGACAGGTGCAGATCGGTGCAGGCGACTTTACGTTCTTCGTTAAGTCGGGCTACCTCATCGAGAACGGTAAGCTGACGCAACCCATCAAGGACATCAACATCATCGGTAACGGTCCCAAGGCACTGGCCGACATCACCATGGTGGCCGATAATGCCAAGATAGACAACGGCACCTGGACGTGCGGCAAGGACGGACAGTCGTGCCCCGTCACCTGCGGTATGCCTTCGGCTCTGGTCAGCAAACTGACGGTGGGGGGAGAATAAGGAAAATGAAGAATGAAGAAAATGAGGAATGAAGAATGAGGAATGAAGAATTAGTTATCATTCACCATTAACCATTCACCATTAACCATTCACCATTAATCATTCACCATTTATCATTCACCATTAACAATTTACCATTAATAAAGAACATGATAACAGACAATAATAAGAAACTGGCACAATGGGCAATGGACTTTGCCCTGAAGAACGGATGCCAGGCAGCCAAACTGGTGTTGTATGCCAACTCCAATTCGTCGTTTGAGCTGCGCAACGGAAAGATGGACCGCCTGCAACAGGCATCGGAAGGCGGACTGGCCATCAGCTTGTATGTAGACGGTCGCTACGGTTCGTACTCTACCAACCGGCTGGACAAGAAAGAACTGGAAACCTTCATCAAGAACGGCATTGAGTCGACACGCTACCTGGCTCCCGACGAGTCGCGCGTGCTGGCCGACCCCAGCCGATACTACAAAGGCGGCAAGCCCGACCTGAAACTGTTCGACAACCGCTTCTACGACATCAACCCCGACGACAAAGTAGAACTAGCCCGCGTGGCAGCCGACGAAGTGATGGGCAAGGACGAGCGGATTATCTCGGTCGATACTTCCTACAGCGACGGCGAAAGCGCAGCCTACCGCCTGATAAGCAACGGCTTCGAAGGCGAGGAGAAGAGTACCTGGTACTCGGTTTCGGCCAGTGTAGCCGTCCGAGGCGAGGGCGAGGCCCGTCCGTCGGATTACTGGTACGGCAGCAGCCTCTTCTACGACCAGTTGCCGAAGACTGGCATCGGCTCCAAGGCGCTGGAGCGGGTATTGCGTAAGTTGGGACAGCGGAAGGCGAAGTCGGGCAAATACACCATGGTGCTGGACCCCATGACTTCGGGCAGTCTGCTTAGCCCGATGCTCAGTGCGCTCTATGGCTCGGCTTTGCAGCAGAAGAACTCGTTCCTGCTCGACAAGCTGAACCAGCAGGTAGGCTCCACGAAGCTGACGCTGAAGGACGAACCCCATCTGATAGGAGCCAACGGTGCCCGCTACTTCGACTCGGAAGGTGTGGCCACAGAACCGCGGCTCATTTTCGACAAGGGTGTACTGAAGACTTACTTCATCGATACTTACAATGCCAAGAAGATGGGCGTGGCACCTACCATCAGTTCGCCGTCGCTGCTGATTCTGGAGCCGGGCAACAAGGACCTGAACGGACTGGTGGCCGACGTACAGAACGGTATCCTGGTGACGGGACTGAACGGCGGAAACAGCAACAGCAGCTCGGGCGACTTCTCGTACGGTATCGAAGGTTTCCTGATCGAGAACGGCAAGCTGACGCAACCCGTCAACGAAATGAACGTCACGGGCAACATGGTGCAGCTGTGGAGCTCGCTGGTCGAGGTGGGCAACGATGCCATGCTGAACCGTTCGTGGCGCATCCCTTCGCTGGTATTCGACGGCATTAGCTTCAGCGGACTGTAACGGATAGCGTCCGCTGGACTTCACACTCGTATACGGGCTAATGGCCCGAAAGGGCGTTCGGTAAGTTCGCCTGCACACAGAGAGGGTGTGTCAGATTAAGATGATATCTCTTAATGCTGGCACACCCTCTCTCTTTTTTTGTTTTCTTCTGCGGAGCGTCGCTCTACAGCAACCCCAACAGCTCAAGCAACGTCGGCGTGAACAGGGCGGTGAAGATGCCGTTCAGCGTCAGGGCCAGGCTGGCGAAGGCGCCGTACTTGCGGCTGACGTCCATCGCGGCCGAGGTGCCTACGGCGTGTGCGGCGGCTCCCATCGAGAGGCCTTGCGCCATGGGGCTCTGCACGCCCGTCAGGCGCATCATCCGGAAACCGAGGATGCCGCCCAGCAGACCTACGCAGACGACGACGGCTGCCGTCAGCGAGGGGATGCCGCCCAGCGACTTGGCCACCTCCATGGCGATGGGGGTAGTGACGGATTTAGGCGCCAGCGAGTAGATGATTTCGTTCGAGGCGCCCATCAGTTTGGCAATGAGCACGACGGAAACGACGCCCACCATGCATCCGGCCAGCTGCGACAGGATGATGGGCAGAATCTGCTTCTTGATGGTCTCCAGTTGCAGATACAGGGGCACGCCCAGGGCCACGACGGCCGGTTTCAACCAGAACTCAATGAGGTGGCCCGCCTCGTTGTAGGTGGTGTATTCGATGTGTGCCATCTTCAGGAAGATGATGAGCACGGCAATGGTAATCAGGATGGGGTTGAGCAGCATGATGCCGGTCTTCTTCTGCAACAGCTTCGACAGGAAGAAGACGCCGAAGGTGACGGCCAGCAGGAAAAAGTTGTTTTCGAGATAATTCATTTCTGTTTGCGGGTTAAGGGATGACGATGGAAATAACGGTGCAGAAGCTGGTGTACCCAGCCGGTCGAGACAAGTACCAGGGCGGTGCTGGCTACCGTAGCAATGACGATGGGCCAGAACTCGGCGGCGATGACGTCGAAGTAGAGCATCAGTGCCACGCCGGGCGGCACGAAGAAAAATCCCAGATTGGCTACCAGAAAGTCGGACATGCCCTGCACCCAGTGCAGCTTGATCCAACCCAGTTTCAGGAAGAGGGTGAGCAGCAGCATCCCGATGATGCTGGACGGCAGTTTGACGCCCGTCAGCCAGACAATCAGTTCACCCAAGGCAAGGCATCCGAAGAGGATGGCGCATTGACGAATCATAATACTGTTAAGCTAAAAAAAAGTAATACCTTATTGTACATTTCGCTCCGGCGGAGTCGCTCCCCGTCGGGCGGTTATATTGAAAACGGTTGCAAAGGTAGCGATTCTATCGGTCGGTTGTGCCGTCGGGAGGGGAAAAAGTTATCGTTTGCGGCGCACTTGTGTGGCTCGCGAGCAACACTTGCACGGCTCGCGAGAGACACTTGCACGGCTCACGAGCGACACCTGCACGGCTCGCACCCCCGAAGCACGGCTGTCGGCTGTCGGCGGTTTGTGTTAAATTTTCCAATATTTATCATTTCTCCCACAAAATAGCCCCGAATTGCAATGTTGATATTGCAAAATTGTGTATTTTTGCAGCGTGAATTACACAGATTACTTCCGGTTATTCTTATACACTATATATTATCATGCAAAGATTAATTAACGAAATTGTTGAGCGTGCCAAAGCAAACCGCCAACGAATTGTTCTTCCCGAGGGTACGGAAGAGCGTACACTGAAAGCTGCCAATCAAATCCTGACTGACGGAGTAGCCGACTTGATTATCCTTGGAAAACCTGCCGAGATAGAGGCTTGTGCCAAAGAGTGGGGGCTGGGAAATATAAACAAAGCTACCATTATCGACCCGGAAGACCATCCTAAGAAAGAAGAATATGCCCAACTGCTTTGCGAGCTCCGCAAAAAGAAAGGCATGACCATCGAAGAGGCTCGCAAGTTGGTTGTCGATCCGCTTTATCTGGGCTGCCTGATTATAAAGAACGGCGACGCTGACGGCCAGTTGGCAGGTGCACGCAACACTACGGGTAATGTACTTCGCCCTGCTTTGCAGATTATCAAGACTTCCCCGGGCATCACTTGCGTTTCGGGTGCCATGCTGCTGCTGACACATGCTCCTGAATATGGAAAGAACGGTATCCTGGTGATGGGTGACGTGGCTGTGACTCCGGTGCCCGATGCAGAACAATTGGCACAGATTGCCGTATGTACGGCACGTACAGCCCAGGCAGTTGCCGGTCTCGACCCGAAAGTTGCCATGCTGAGCTTCTCTACCAAGGGCTCTGCCAAGCACGAAGTGGTGGATAAAGTGGTTGAGGCATTGAAGATTGCCAAGGAGATGGCTCCCGATATTGCCATCGACGGTGAGTTGCAGGCCGATGCAGCTTTGGTGCCGGAAGTAGGTGCAAGCAAGGCTCCGGGTTCTTCTATCGCCGGACATGCTAACGTATTGGTTGTCCCCAGCCTCGAAGTGGGCAACATCTCCTACAAACTGGTGCAACGTCTGGGACATGCTGATGCCGTAGGACCTATCCTACAAGGTATCGCCCGTCCGGTGAACGACCTTTCACGCGGTTGCTCCATCGAGGATGTGTATCGCATGATTGCCATCACTGCCAATCAGGCCATTGCTGCCAAAAAGAATGCTGAATAACTTTTAAATCTGATATATAGTATGAAAATCTTAGTATTGAACTGCGGTAGCTCGTCCATCAAATACAAATTGTTTGATATGGACCGGAAAGAAGTTATCGCCCAGGGTGGTATCGAAAAAATTGGTTTGAAGGACTCTTTCCTGAAGTTCACCTTGCCCAGTGGCGAGAAGAAAGTTCTTGAGAAGGACATTCCAGAGCATACCGTAGGTGTGGAATTTATCCTGAACACTTTGACAAGCCCTGAATATGGAGCCATCAAGTCTTTGGACGAAATCAATGCCGTAGGTCACCGTATGGTGCATGGAGGCGAAAAGTTCAGCGAGTCTGTACGGCTGACGCCGGAAGTGCTTGCCGCCTTCACTGCCTGCAACGACCTGGCTCCGCTCCACAATCCTGCTAACCTGAAGGGTGTAAATGCAATATCTGCCATTCTGCCTAATGTTCCGCAGATTGGTGTGTTCGATACGGCTTTCCACCAGACCATGCCGAAGCATGCCTATCTGTATGCCGTGCCTTACGAACTTTATGAAAAGTACGGCGTACGCCGTTATGGTTTCCACGGAACCTCACACCGCTACGTATCGCAGCGCGTCTGCGAGTTCCTGGGTGTAGAGCCGGAAGGAAAGAAAATCATCACTTGCCACATTGGCAACGGTGGTTCCATTACTGCCATCAAGGACGGTAAGTGTGTAGACACCAGCATGGGCTTGACCCCGCTGGAAGGTCTGATGATGGGTACCCGCAGTGGTGATATTGATGCCGGTGCCGTTTCCTTCATCATGGAGAAAGAGGGTCTGGATGCCAACGGCATCTCCAACCTGCTGAACAAGAAGAGCGGTGTGCTGGGTATCTTCGGTGAATCCAGTGACATGCGCGACCTGGAAAATGCCGTAGCTGCCGGCAATCCGAAGGCTGTTCTGGCTGAAGAAATGTACTTCTACCGCATCAAGAAATATATCGGTGCCTATGCCGCTGCTTTGGGTGGTGTGGATATCGTGGTATTTACCGGTGGTGTCGGCGAGAATCAGGCAAGTGCCCGCTGGGGTGCATGTGAAGGCCTGGAATTCATGGGCATAAAGCTGGATGCCGAGAAGAACAAAGTACGCGGTGAAGAAATGGTTATCTCTACCGAAGATTCTCAGGTGAAGGTGGTGGTAATCCCCACTGACGAGGAACTGATGATTGCTTCGGACACGATGGATATTCTGAAGAAGTAATATCGCTGTAATATTTCCCGGTTCCGGCTTCCCGGAGTCCGGATGTGGTTTCGCCCCTGCAAATATGTAATGTATTTGTAGGGGCGAAATGTTTTCCGAATCCTTTAAAATCCTTATCTTTGTTACTTGGTTAAAAACAATAAAGGCAATTTTCCGAATAACTTTAAATAAGAACTGCTTATGAAACGATTAATGTATGTGTTGTTCTTTGTACTGCTGACCAGCGGCATGGCCTATGCCCAGCAGGCGAAGTACGTGTTTTATTTCATCGGTGATGGAATGGGTGTGAACCAGGTGAACGGTACGGAGATGTATCTGGCCGAACAAGAAGGGCGCATCGGTGTAAAGCCTTTGCTGTTCACTTCTTTCCCGGTTGCCAGCATGGCAACTACCTTTTCTGCCACCAACTCGGTGACTGACTCTTCTGCTGCCGGAACAGCCCTGGCTACCGGTGCAAAGACCTACAACGGCGCCATTGGTATGGACGATAACAAGAGTGTGCTCCAGAGTGTGGCCGAGAGAGCCAAAAAGTCCGGTAAGAAAGTTGGGGTAACTACCAGCGTCAGCGTAGACCATGCTACTCCCGCTGCATTCTATGCCCACCAGCCGGACCGTGGTATGTATTACGAGATAGCCCTCGACCTGCCGAAAGCCGGTTTCGACTTCTATGCAGGCGGTGGTTTCTTGAAACCGACTACTACTGCCGACAAGAAAGAGGCTCCGAGCATCTTCCCTATCTTTGAAGAAGCCGGCTATACCGTTGCAAGAGGCCTTGACGAATACAAGTCGAAGTCTGCCCAGGCGGACAAGATGATTCTTATCCAGAAAGAAGGGGCAGAGCCTTCTTGCCTGCCCTATGCCATCGACCGCCAGGAAGGCGACCTGACGCTGGCCGAAATTACCGAAAGCGCCATTTCTTTCCTGACCAAAGGCAGTAACAAGGGTTTCTTCCTGATGGTTGAAGGTGGAAAGATTGACTGGGCCTGCCACGGAAACGACCCCGCCACAGTCTTTGAGGAAGTGGTGGATATGGACAACGCCATCAAGGTGGCTTACGACTTCTATAAGAAGCATCCCAAAGAAACGCTGATTGTGGTAACTGCCGACCATGAAACCGGCGGTCTGGGTCTGGGTACCGGTAAGTACGAGCTTCAACTGAAAGCCCTTGCCAAGCAGAAGCAGTCTCAGGATATCCTTTCACGTTCCATCACGGACTTACGCAAGATGCGCAAGGTTATCAACTGGCCGGAAATGAAGGAATTCCTGGCAGAAAAGATGGGTTTCTGGAAAGAGCTGCCGGTGAGCTGGGAGCAGGAGAAGATGCTGCGTGATGCTTACGAAGAATCATTTGTGAACAAGCATGTAGTGTTTGAGGAAAGTCTTTATGCCAAGACTGAGCCCCTGGCCGTTGCCGCCAAGAAGGTGATGAGCAAGATTGCCATGGTAGGCTGGACCAGCGGTGGCCATACAGCCGGATATGTGCCGGTATTCGCAGTAGGTGCAGGTTCCAAGCTGTTTGTGGGTAAGATGGACAACACGGAAATCCCGAAACGCATAGCCAAGGCTGGCGGATACAAATAATAGAAAGTCACTACAGATTACACGGATTCTCACAGATTGGAAGCTCTGATATCAAGTATAAGAGACTAATCTGTGAGAATCTGTGCTATCTGTGGTGGCTGTCTATTTATTCCTTAAGGTCCTTCTTTATAATTTCATCCATCTCCCGGATACGTTTCTCCCGTTCCTTGGCAGATTTTACTTTCTGGTCCTTGTATCCGGTATCTGTCCGTTCGGAGACCTCTTCGCTCCATTCCTCGAATTCATCCGTTGCCGGACGTCCGTGCGGGTCTATGTTCTCTTCGGCAATCGGGTCGTTTCTGTAAATCATATCATCCATGACGCTAATGTTTTTAATGTTATGATGTTACTACAACCATGCCGGGAAAAAGTTCCGGTAACCTTCACTTTTTCGTAATCATTTATAAGAATAAACGTTTTATAGCGCGGGCAGCAGGTACTTCCATATTAGATTCAGCTCTGCCTGCATGTCGGGGATGTTGGCGGTGACGGCAATGACGGCATCCTTGTCCGGCAACACCAGTATGTATTGTCCGTTGGCACCATCGGCACGGTAGGCGTTGTGGCGGCAGCGCCACATCTGGTAGCCGTAGCCCTGCAGCCAGTCGCTTGTCTTGGCGCTCATCTTCGCTTTCTTCAGCATCTCCGGTTTCATGCCGGCGGGCAGTGAGGGCACTTGGCAGGCAGATGCCTCCTTTACCCATTCTTCGGGCAGAATCTGCTGTCCGTTCCAGTTTCCTTTCTGCAGGAACAGTTGTCCCATCTTGGCAAGGTCTTCCGTTTTGAGGTACAACCCCCAGCCTCCGGTATTGATGCCTTGCGGGCTTTCCTGCCACCGGGCGTTGACGATGCCAAGCGGGCGGAACAGACGGGGATAGAGATAATCCACCACTTTCTCGCCCGTCACTTTCTGTACGATGGCTGAGAGCATGTAGGTTCCCAGGCTGTTGTAGGTGTAGAAGGTACCGGGCTTGTGCTCCACGGGGAAGGCAAGGAACTCCTGCACCCAATCGGCGTCTGCCTTTTTGCGTACCGTTCCGGTGGGGTCGGTGTCGTGCCCGCAGTTCATGGTCAGCAGGTCGCGTACGGTCATGGCTGCCAGATTTTCGCTGACGGTTGCCGGAAGCTTGTCGGGGAAGAAGGAGATGACCTTGTCCGTCAGCTTCAGCCTGCCTTCGGAGGCGGCAAGTCCCACGGCGGTGGCGGTGAATGTCTTGCTGACGGAGTTCAGGATGTGAGGCTCATCCTCTTTCCCTTCGCCCATCCATTCTTCGGCAATGACATTGCCGTGTTGCACAATCATGATACTGTGCAGGTCTTGTCCGGCTTTCTTTACGGCATCCAGATATCTGTTCATGGCCTTGTCCAGCTTCGGAGTAGCGGCGGCGCGGGGCAGGCCCTTGGTCAGTTGGTTGATGGAAATCAGCTTTATGCCTTTGTCCTCAATGGCTTTCCGGACGCGGGGGCTTGTCAGCAGGTCGGTCACTCCCTGGCGGTCCAGCGCCACGTCCTCATATCCGATGTGGAAGACGGTTTTCATTTCATCGTTGTCCAGTGCCGGGTGGTCTAAGAAAAGGTAGCGCTGGCCCGGCTGCAACTTCTCCAATGCTTTGATGAAGCTGGCCTCCTTTTCTTCGGCGGTTCTTTTGGGGCCGTCGTACCCGATGTAGGTAAACCGGTAGTCCTTGGAGGAGTCCATGCGGTCGATGGACGGCAGGTTGTATTCTTTGGCGAGCCGTTGCACCAGCTCGTTCACTTCTTTGCTGAAACCGGTGGAGAGCATGTGTCCGGACAGATGGCTGAGTTGCGGAATGCTTTTCAGCGTCGTCTCTATCTGTGCGCAGAACTCCTGCTCTATCTCCTTGATGTCCCATTTCTGCTCCATGATGGACTGTCCCGGATAGGCGGGGTTAGGGAACATCATCGGGTAGAAATAGCCGTTCTCGTCCGTCAGGCTGGGGCAGTGGGTCAGCGGACGCCACTTCACGTTCTCCCACTCGCTGGTGATGACGAGGTGCAGGCCGACGTCCAGTCCCGGATTTTCTTTCAGCATCTTGATGGCTTCCGGATACCAGGCTGCTACGGGCATCACTTCCACGCTGCGGGCAATACCCGAGCGGTAGGTCTGGATGCAGGCTTCGTTGACGGAATGCAGGGCACCGAGATCGTCAATGCGGATGACAAGTGTCGGGGCGCCGGATTGTCCCCATACCGGCAATGCTCCTGCTGCGAGCAGGCATCCGGCAATCATGTTTTTCAGTCTTAAAGGTTTCATGGGTGGTAATGGTATGATGGTTAACAGTTTGGCAATGCGGGTTATAGCTTCGTCTCTCCCTCCACAAAATTCTCAAGGAAGAGGTTCTCGCCGTCAAAGACGGCGTACGAGAAGTAGTTTATCCAGTCGCCGAGGATGAGGATGCGGGCGGTACTGCTCAGCATCAGGTCCAGTTCGATGTGGCGGTGACCGTAGATGAAGTAGTTGATGTTGGGATGGCTTTTCAGGTATTCCTTGGTGTAGAGCACCAGGTATTCGTTGTTTTCTCCCATGTATGCGGGTTCTTTCCCGTCTATGCGTTTCAAGCGGCTGTGCTTGGCCCAGTTCAGTCCCAGCTCCATGCTCCAGCGGGGGTGCAGGGCAGAGAACAGTGTCTGTAGGGTACGGCTGCGGAACATGGCGCGCAGCATCTTGAACTTCTTGTCCGGGTCGCCTAGCCCGTCACCGTGGGCAAGGTAGAACTCTTTTCCGAAGATTTCGGTGGTCAGCGGTTCGCGGTGTATCATGACGCCGCACTCCTTGGTCAGATAGTCGCCGCACCAAAGGTCATGGTTTCCCGTGAAAAAGTGGACTTCTACTCCCAGGTCGGTCAGTTCGGACAGTTTGCCCAGAAAGCGGGTGTATCCTTTGGGCACTACGGTACGGAATTCGTACCAGAAGTCGAACATGTCTCCCAGCAGGTATACGGCCGATGCCTTGTGCTTGATGCTGTCCAAGAAGTTGACCAGCCTCCGTTCTTGGGTTCGTCCGTGTTCGATGGCTCGTGAGCCCAGGTGAGCATCCGAGAGGAAATATACATTCTTCATTTTCAACTTTCCATTTTCAACTTTTCATTATCCATTGAAATAAACACTACCTCGA
>OMDF01000213.1_pt1 | contig 36649 bp, 30 predicted proteins | sample 1673631 | NCBI WGS metagenome assembly OMDF01 (sample SAMEA103958117, study PRJEB25191) | human gut metagenome | biome: human-associated habitat [ENVO:00009003]; feature: intestine environment [ENVO:2100002]; material: feces | place: Germany | collected 2013/2015 | reverse complement strand
ATGCTGACATGATGTGCATCGTCCAGTACTATAGCTGGTCTATAATCTTTTTTTCGGGCAATAAATGTAACATTCTCTAAAATAATCCGCTCAACATGTCGAAGATAGAGGCCCCACGCTGGAAGTTCCTTGAAACATGAAAATTCAGGATATGAATCAGCCAATTCAGGAACTCTATCTAATTCTTCCGGAGTCATACCAACTTTTGCTATTTCCGGTTTTCCTGCACCCGGATGATTGATTACCACATTTTTCAGTGTCACGTGTGTTATGGGATGCCCTTTTAGCCCAATGATACTTGCCGGAGATATATTTCTAGGCATATGTTCTATGGGGCCTTCATATTCATAGCCTGCATCCGGTTTTCCTTCGGGAATTTCTACATACAAATTAGAAATAAGGATAGAGTCCATTGTTCCGATTTTATTCGAATGCGTACGGTTGCCTATTCGAAGAAATATAGCATTTCCTGTATTATAGGCTTGCAGACTATCCACTACTATGTTTCGGGCGTATCCTCCATCGGGAGTAGCTATTGTTAATGCCGAACGATAAGTATCATAAATCTTATTGTTTATGATCCGGATATTTTCATATCCTCCAACTGTCATAGTACCTAATTTTATCCCGTTGGCACTCGAACGCATAGTACAATTACGAATTACTACATTCCGGCATGCAGTTTCAGTTTTATGGGATTTCAGGCAAACTGCATCATCCGAAGAGTCAAAGAAAGAATTCTCTATCAAAACATTCTGGCAATCGACGATATCAATACCATCATTATTCCAATATGCTTTATTGTCGACTGTAATACCTCTGACCCATAGCGAATCGCATTCTTCATATTCCTGTGTCCAATCACAGGTGTTTTTTATAGTAATCCCTTCTATAGTTATGCCTCGGCATTGCTTAAAATGAATTCCTCGCGGTCTACGCGGTCTGTCGTTTTCCAAAGGGTCTTTGATAAAACCTTTATGTACTTGGTCGATTATGTTGTATGATACTTGACGCCCTTGTGCATCAATTATTCCTTTTCCATAAATGGCTATATTTTTTTGGTTTATAGCTCGAATCATACTATAGCAAGGACCTTCCATATTATAGTCATAAGGGTTTAGGGAACCTACCAGCACTGCTCCTTCCTTTAATTGTATCGCTACGTTCGATTTGAGTTCAATGCTACCTGTTAAATAACGGCCGACATTAAAAACTAAAACACCTCCCCCTTCTTTGTGAATATAATTAATACCAGTCTGGATAGAGTTGGTGTTCAATGTTACTCCATCAGACTTTATGCCAAAAAAAGATGCATTATACTCTTTACTCCACACTAACGAAAAAGACAGGGAGAAAAGGATTGATAATATGTATACTTTCATAATTAATTAAATGATTTTGACGGATTATCCGTCATGATAAATTCTAAAATACCTCCGTCTGTGATTTCATGATGAAAGATTCTAAACCGTTTTAATTCTTTTCCATTCAAAAAGACTGCCTTTACATATTTATTTTCTTCTGATAAGCCTTCGGCACGAATGATGAAATTCTTTCCACCTTCCAGACGTAATATCATCTCCTTCAGTTGAGGAGCACCAATAATATACTCTTTACTGATAGGATCTACAGGATAAAATCCCATAGCTGAGAACAAATACCATGCGGACATCTGCCCACAATCGTCATTTCCGCACAAACCGTCGGAAACGGGCAGATAAAAGTGATCAAAGATTTCTCGGATAAGTTTTTGGGTTTTCCAGAATTCCCCTGCATAGTTGTATAGGTAAGCTACATGATGACTAGGTTCATTCCCATGGGCATATTGTCCTATGAGTCCGGTCACATCAGATACAAAACCTGTATTTACAGTATTGTTCTCAAGCCAGAAGAGTGAATCGAGTTTTGCTGTAAATGCTTTATTTCCTCCCATCATCTCAATTAAAGAATCTACATCGTGTTGCACATGCCATACATATTGCCATGCATTTCCTTCAGTATAATCCCCTCCGGAAGTTCCGGCATGTGATAGTCTGAAAGGATCAAAAGGTTCTCTCCATTTGCCCTGTGAGTCCTTCCCGCGCATTAGTTTGGTTACCGGATCAAACAGGGATGTATATGCACGGGCTCTTTTGGAGAAGAAATTATAATCTTCTTTCTTTCCTAATTCTTTTGCCATTTGTGCCACACAATAGTCATCATAGCAACTCTCTAAAGTTCTGGAAACTGATTCTTCAGGAATAAGGTCGAAAGGATAGTATCCATATTGATTGTAGGTTTCCCAATCAGACTTCGGGTGAGATTCTAATGATGATTTTCTGATTGCTTCATAAGCTCTCTCAGGATCAAAACCTTTATATCCTTTCAGATATGCATCTACAATAACGGGGATGGCATGGTTACCGATCATACAATGATTTTCTTTACCCCATAAAGCCCATATGGGTAAATAACCCTGTGTATCACAGTGAGATAACATTGAATTGACAAATCCGTTAACTTTCTCCGGTACTAAAAGAGTATATAATGGATGAGCTGCACGATAAGTATCCCACAAGGATAGGGTAGAATAGTATTCTCCTATGGGAGAGTAGAGGATGCTGTCATTAGGACCTCTGTATCTTCCATCCACATCAGTTATATTATTAGGTTGGATACATAAATGGTAAATGGAAGTGTAGAAGTTTACTTTTTGTTCTTCTGTGCCTGATACGTCTATCCGTGACAACAGATTGTTCCAGGCTTCGGCAGATTGAGCCTTTACTTTTTCAAAGTTCCAATCTGGATTTTCTTTTTCTAATGCTTCCTGTGCACCTTCTATGCTGACAGTAGACAGACCGACTTTTACTTGAACATTTTCTCCTGGTTTTAAATCAAATGAAAGAAGAAGGCGTTTGGCTTTTTCTCCTTCTTGAGGTTGAAGTTCTTCAATATCTATATAGGGTTTGTCGAATTTGATAACATAGAAGAACTCTCTTTCCACCCACATTTTCACCTTGTTCTTTCCGACGATGCTATATTGGTCTAACAGTTGCATTTCTGCATCTATTACATGAGTTCGCAGCTGCTCATTCTTACTTACGATTCCACTTTGAAGGTCTACCAGAATATGTGCCGGTTCTGCTTTTCTGAAAGTATAACGATGCATGGCCGTGCGTTGTGTCGCAGTCAATTCTACCTCCACTCCAAAATCAGATAAAACTACTGAATAGTATCCTGGATGAGCTTTTTGATGTTCTTTCTCATATCTACTTTTATATTTTTCATTTTGTATATCACCACAAAATGGTAGAATCAATATATCTCCTAAGTCGGGACATCCCGTACCGTTCAAATGATTTTGGGAAAATCCCATGATAGAGTCATCCTCAATATTAAAGCCGGAGCAATATCTCCACGAACCATTTCCACTTTCCGGACTTACTTGTATCATTCCAAATGGTACGCAAGCTCCTGGAAATGTGTGGCCATTATCTGCATTACCAATAAAGGGATTTACATAACAGCAATAATCCTCTTTTACATTACTACATCTTATGCTCAGAAAGCATACTCCAATTATCGTAAATACCCACCAAAAACATTCCTTTCTTTTCATTTAATTTATTTTTTAAATAGTGACTTTATAAAATCAGTATTATGTCCCCAATGTTTATTAGGAAGCTTTCCTAACTCTAGGGTCAAATCTCCGCCTTGCATGATTTCGTCATAGCTTAACCAACTTCTATTTAAAACTTTACCGTTTAAAATTGCTTTTTGAATATAGATACACTCTGCATCAGGGCGATTTACATGGATTTTAAATTCTTGTTGAGACGTTGGGTGTAATGTAACCGTATCAAAGACCGGAGCATTTATCCAATAATAGGGTATACCCGGGCAGACAGGAAATAATCCTATGGAAGAGAGCACAAACCAAGAGGACATGGTTCCGGCATCATCATCCATTTCTTTCAAGTACCCTTGTGGAGTGGTATTGAAGATTTTGCCGATATAAGGTTTTTCCCACTTTTCATGTGTCCCATAATAATTAGTGGTCGGTTCAAGTAATATTTGGCGGACTAACTTTTGCGTTTTCCATGGCGCCCCAAGGTAATAATATAAAAACGGAACATGTATATCAGGTTGGTTTCCCATATTGAATAAATTGTTCTCAAAGAAATAATCTAATTCACTCAAAACCTTTTTCTTGCTACCCAAAGTCGCAATAACCCAGTCGAAGTCATGAGGTACGAACCAACGATATTGCCATATAGTACCTTCGTACAAACCGTCACCATGCATTATATCTGAAGTTGGACCAATGTCCTTAAATTTTTGTAACCATATTGGTCTGTATTCTTTTGAGCGTAAAGAAAACTCTTTTTTTAACTCTTTATTACCCATTTTCCCTGCGAGTTCAGAAACTCCCCAGAAATCATATCCTCGTTCCAATGCTTTGTCCGGTGAGTCATTGGAGATATCTTCTGCCTCTTTTAGCATCAGTGGAAGTAGCTCGTCGAGAGAACCATCAAACATTCCTTTTTGTAATGCATCTAAAATCGTGATAATAGAGTGTTCAGTACGTGTTGTCAGAAATGGTTCTGTCTTTGTTGCAGAACGAGGCTTGCCTTGTTTGTATAATTCCGCAAGTGAGGAGATCATGTGTTTGTATTCCGTGGGACAAACAATAGATAACAGAGGATATTTTGTTCGGTAGGTATCCCAAATAGACCAACCATGATAATAGGGCAACTGCTGGCTATATACTTTTCCGTCACTTCCCTTATAACTACCGGAATAATCATTGATTGTGAAAGGGGTCTGACAGGCATGATAGAGCCGCGTATAAAATGATGTTTTTAAATCTTCATCAGAAGTTTCTACTTGTATTTGTCCCAATAGATTTTCCCAGGCAATACGTGCATTGGTGCGTATCTGTTCGAAAGACTGATTCGAGCACTCTTTTTTGAGATTCGCCTCAGCTTCTTCTGCACTGACAGAGGATAATCCTATTTTCAGTATAATTTGTTCATTAGGCTCTGTTTGAAACTTCCATAGTAATTCTGAATCGTTATCTTCTGGTTTATAAGTAGATTTATCTTTTTCAATATAATAATAAAATTTGTAACTGCCTAAATCACAAGTGCAAGCAGAACGCACAAATCCTTTTACTGCATTGTCTCCTATAATGCTATGTTCTTCGGCAATATGCTTACCATAAGAATGTTTGAAATTTATTTTTATGCCGGCGGTCTCTGTAGCAGGATAGGTAAAACGATAGATAGCTGCAGTCCTACCTGTGGTTATTTCAACTTTAAGTTGATTATCTAAAGTTACGCTATAATATCCGGGAATTGCAGTTTCTGACGCCTTATCCATTTTTAAAGTCTTGCATGCTGTTCCGACAAAAGGTGTTATCAGCAGGTTTCCTCCGACGCCTATACAGCCTACTCCAGACATTCTGGTCTGTGAGAATCCTTTCAGCTGTTGTGATTGATAATCATAACCTCCGTTTCCGCGAGGTATAGTTTCTGGCCCCGGTTTAATCATCCCGAACGGAATGGTTGCGGATGGATCGGTTTGTCCATGATCATCGGAAGTACCAATGAAAGGATTTACAAAAGAGGTTTGCTGAGCTTGAACCATAGAAAGGGTCAAGCATAATACAAATATTATACTAAAGTATCTCATATTAAATGTTTTATAAATGAAAGAGGGTTTCAAAAGAAACGCGAACTCTTAAAACCCTCATTTTAGAAAAGTAGAATTAATCTTTTAATCCAGGAACTATCAAGAGTTCATTGTCTGGTATCGGAAAATAATAGAATTCTTCGCTTAATGTTAAATTGGGATTTAAAGAAAGCTCGGCTGCATCTCTATAATTCTTTTGCAAATGAAGAATCTCATGTCTTTGCATAGTAAAGAAACGCCCCATACAGCTATGTTCCATACCTGCGGTTTCCCACCGTCTCTCATCCAGAACAGCTTTTTGGAAATATTCTTTAGTGACATCCTTTGAAATAAGTGGTACTCCAGCTCTTTCTTGTACTCTCCACATGCAGTCAAATGCTAAATCATCAATACTCTTAGTTCCATAAGCAACTGCTTCTGCGTACAATAGTAAGATATCAGCATATCTAAATATCATTCTGGTTTTCCCGCTTGCGCTTGAAATTCCTTTGGTTTCATAATACCCGTCATCATAATTAAATACCCAGTCTGAACTTTCTATATTTTTCTTCCAATAAGGATGTTTCTGATTGGTTGCGGGATCATCCCAATTTAGTAATGGATAGCGTCCCGTTTCTGGGTTACGCTCCTGCCCGGTCATCGTCACCTTGGTCAGGAACCAAGCATCCTTGCGTATTCCTTCCGGCATACTTTTAAAGAATTCCAATTCAACCATATAGTCACACCATCCGCCGGACTCCTCTGGTAATTCGCTTTTGGGTCCAGAGAAATAGTTTTTCGTTTTGTTATGGAACTCTCCAAATACTATTTCCTTGGAGTAATTAGCTTCAGGTTCTTTAGTCAATGTACGTATGTCCGGTTCTAATATATAACCATACGTATCTTCGTTTTCAATGATTTCTTTATACTTTGCAGCCGCCTTATCATAATATTCCGCTCCTTTTTTCAAAGGCCAGCCTGCTTCCGTCATGTAAACAGAGGCTAGTAAAGCTTTTGCAGCGCCTTTGTTAGGAGCTACATTAATTCCGTTCTGAAAATAGGGGGCTATCTTATGATTATCCGGCAGCATTCTTTCTGCTGTTAATGCATCCGATTCTATTAATTCATATATTTTATTCACCTCTGCTTTTGGGGTATTGTAATTTATCTCATTCTCTGTGACTAGAGGTATACGTCCCCAAATGCGTACAAGCATAAAATAGTTTAATGCTCTTAAAAAGTAGGCTTGTCCCAGTCTCGGCTCCAGGAAAGATTTCTCAACCGGTGTTCTTTCTGCATTATTAATTACATAATTGCAAGCTTTGATTGTCTGATAATAGAGTTGATACATTTCAAGAATATCTGTATTTCCCGAGTTGAAATTAAACCGGTCATATTCCGAAAAACGTGACTTATTACCACCACTATGGGCTGTTACATCATCTGCACACCACACATAAATGGCTCTGAAGACGCGAGCATTAGTCTGGTAATATTTGTTGTACATCCCAGTTATAGCCATATCCAAGTCTTCCGGACTTGAGAAGAAAGAGGAAGGGGTAAGTTTACCACGAGGGTCTTCTTCCAGGAAATTGTCACAAGAACATAAAGCAAATAATAATATGCTATAAATCAATATTTTTTTCATTTTGCATCTATTTTATTGGTTAAACTAAAATGAGAATCCAAGCCCCAAAGTAAATGTTCTTGGTAATGGGTATGAACCGCCATCAACGCCTGCGTTAATGTCACTATTGCCGCCATTGCTTGTGATATCCATAGTTCCTTCCGGATCATATCCTGTGTAAGACGTGATCGTAAACAGGTTTTGAGCACTCAGGGAGATTCTGATATCTGCAAATTTTGTTTTTGCTCTGGGGATTGTATATGCAATACTTATATTCTTTAATCTTAGATAATCAGCTTTTTCCAAATATTGAGCAGTTTCAAATCTGGAATTGATTGTCGAACTGAACGGGTTTGGTATTTTAGTATTTTGATTTTCGGGTGTCCATCTGTTATAATAACCTTCTTTAGAGGTGATAAAACGTGAATCACTGACACATTCATTGGTGAGATAGCGTGATAAATTCAAACGGTCAGCTCCCAGTGAACCTTGAAAGAATAAATTGAAATCTAAATTCTTCCATTTGATGGTATTATTCCATCCTAATATTACATCAGGAAATGCTTGTCCGATAATATCTGCGTCATCAGATTCCAATTTGTAATTCACATTTTTCTCCTTAAATTTGTTATCTCCTGGCTTTTGCCCCCATTTGGCTGCCTCTTCGGCCTCGTCAGTACGCCATAAACCTTCCCAAATATATCCATAGATACTACCTAATGGTTTTCCTACTTGCAATACGGCCGTATTGAGAGAAGCTTGGTCTAATTTTGTTCCCGGATGTAATCTTGTTTCATCTCCTAAGCTGACAACTTCATTTTTTGAGTAGGATACATTAAATGTGCTTTCCCATATTAAATTTTTGTTTTGAATAGGAATTCCGGTTAAAGAGAATTCAATACCTCTGTTTTTCACTTCACCAAGATTTACCCAAGTGGTTCCTCCGCCATCATAGTATGGTATAGGTTTCTTTAGTAACAACCCGGTTGTATTCTTTTGGTATAGATCGATATTTGCCAGAATTCTATTATTTGCAAATGCCATATCTAAGCCTAAATCATATTGAGTAGTTTTTTCCCATGTCAGATTAGGAGTGGCAGGTCCGGAAACTCCGTATCCGGGATAATCACTTGTACCTCCCCAACCATACTTCGACTCAGCTAGAAGCCCTAAGGTTGAATAGGCTCCAATGGCTTGGTTACCTGTATTGCCCCAACTCATTCTTAACTTTAAGACATCAAAAATATTGAGATTCTTTATAAAAGATTCTTCTGACATTCTCCAGGCAACGGCAACTGATGGAAAATTTCCCCATTTATTCTTACCTTGGAATTTGGAAGAACCATCTCGTCTAATAGTCGCAGTAAGTAAGTATCTATCTTTGAATTGATACATTGCACGTCCCATAAGTGAAACTAACGAAGAGCGTGAAAATGAATTGCTAAACAGATTCATATCTCCCAAACTCAAATTCCAAAAATCAACAGATTCTGTTCTCAGGTTAGCTACTTCATTAGACAATCCTGTAGTTGTTGATTGTGATAATTCTATGGCTCCCATAAGATTCAACTTATGTTCTTTCCATTCTCTTGCATAATTTATTTGATTTACATTATACCAGTCAAAACTATCGTTTTGATTATTATTTGCAGAATTGTTTTGAGCTCGTAAATCCTTTGCATTCGACTTCATCCAACGATTCTTGTAATCTTTATAATGGGCAGCACCTTGGAAATTCAAACTCAACCCTTTTACTGGTAATTGTACCATAAACTGTAAATTTGCTGCTAGATAATTAGTGTAACTTTCATCCAAATCTTGAGTTAATCGGCCATAAGGGTTATCTTTTGTTGAATTGATATTATCTCTCAACCAGTTTCCTTCTTCATCTTTTAATTTCAAGGTAGGACTATAGGTAATTGCATCTGCTATAATAGTTCCGACTCCTCCACGGGGACCATTTTTATTTGTTTTTCGTCTTACTGCATTTACGTCTAAGTTCATTTTCAACCAATTAGTTACATCTGCAGTTATATTAGACCGTAAACTGAATTTCTGACTTTTCGATTCCTTCAAAATGCCTTCTATGTCCATCATATTCATAGATACCAAATATTGAAGTTTCGGAATACCTCCTGAAATAGAGAGTTTATAATTTTGAGTATGAGCTGTTCTGAACATTAGATCTTGCCAGTCTGTACCCCCATTTTTTTCCCACTGAGTGATTTCATCCGGAGAAAAGAAATCTTGATTAGCCCCCTTTTCCCGACGATACTCATTATAGAATTCTGCATATTCACTTGCACTTAATAGATCTAGCTTTTTGGCAATGGTAGATATTGATTGTTCTGTTTCCAAGTGAATATTTGTCTTACCTTCAGCCCCTCTTTTGGTAGTGACCAGTATTACTCCGTTTGCACCGCGAGAACCATAAATAGCAGTTGCCGAAGCGTCTTTCAGGACCTCTATCGATTGTATGTCATTAGGAGCCAGATTGTTAAATAAATCGGTATTAGGTACCCCATCTACAATATAAAGTGGTGAATTTCCACCATAAATAGAATTTGCACCACGTATACGAATTTGGGTACTCTGCTCCGGTGCACCGGAGTTTGTTATAACAACGACGCCGGGAATTCTTCCGCTTAAAGCTTGATCCAGTCGAGTCATTGGCTGGTCCTTTATATTTTTCTGTGAAATGGAAGAAACTGAACCTGTCAAGTCTGACTTCTTCACAGTTCCATAGCCAATTACAACCACTTCATCAAGCATTTCCATATCTTCTTGTAAAACAATTGTGATATGTTTGTTTGCAACTTTGGTGGTTTGAGTTTTGTAGCCAATGAATGAAACCTGAAGGGTATTTCCTAGTGAAGCTTGGATGGTAAACTTGCCATCTATATCTGTAATTGTACCTATTGATTTGCCTATAACACTGACATTTGCACCTATAATCGGCTCTCCTTTTACATCAGTCACTATTCCTGTTATTTTTTCTTGTTGTATCTGATCTAATAAGCTGGTATTTTTCGATAAAATAATATAATCGTTTTCGAATTTATAGCCAATACCTACTTTCGCCAATGTCTCTTTCAAATATGAAGATACCTTAGCAGATTTATTTTGTATAATGACCTGCCGGTTGGTATCTATTTCGCGATTGCTATATACAACTAAGTAATCTGTCTGCTTTTCTATCTCTTCTATTAACTGACCTACAGATATAGAATTAGAAGGAAAGGTTATGACTGCGTTTTGTGCTTCTGTATTTACTGCCAGTAATTGGAGGGCACAAGCAAATAGCAAGAATAAAGAGATTTTCATAATTCTAAAATAATCTTTAAAGCTTTGATTTTGGACAATAAAGAGTGATAACAAAGGATTTATTTTCATATCTTTGTATTTAGAGTGAATACTAAAATTTTTTCCGGTGTTTACTTTCTACAGGCGACAGGTGGTGGTGCACTTGTCGCCTTCTTGATTATAATTCTATGTTTTCATGTGGATAATGTATTAAGGGTTAAACAATTGTATTACTTTAAGGTGATCACGTTATTTTCTTTGTCTATTTCAATTTTGAAATGATGTATCTTTTGAATGGTATGTAGTATTTTCTCTATTCCATCTCTTTGACGGAATTTACATGTATAATTTATATCTTTCAATTTGGGATTTGCAATATTGATTGTGACATCATAATATAGCTCCAATTTGTTAACAATGTCAGCCAAGCGTTCATTATTAAAGCTGTAGATACCATTTCGCCATAATAGCATATCAGGATTTTTTATATTGCTGACTGTCAATTTCCCGTCTTGTGCAATGCTTTCTTCATTGGGCCTTAATATAACTTGCTTACTCTTGTAGAACACTTGAACGGCACCTTCAATCAGACTTGTCCTGATTTGTTTGCTATCCGGATAGCTATATACATTGAATTTTGTTCCTAATACTTGTATTTTCGCATCTTGAGCCGCTACGATGAAAGGTCTGTTTTTGTCTTTAGCTACTTCAAAAAAGGCTTCGCCTATAATGGAAACAGTTCTTTCCTTTCCATAAAAATGCGAGGGGTAGGTCAAGGTCGATTGAGCATTTAACCAGACCACGGTACCATCTTGCAAAGATATACAAGCACGTTGCCCGGCTGGTACATATAAAGTATTGGTTTGCACTTGGAAGTCATCTTGTAGCTTATGTGACATCTGCCAAATAGATAGCTGATATGTGCTTATCATTAAAATGAGTATTGCAGCTGCATATTTCATTGTTTTCACCAGCCAAATACGCATTTTTTTGCTTTTTATCCGTTTTTGGAAATGCTGATAGCTTGTTTTTCCCTCTTTCTTATCTTCTGTGTGTGAGGATAAGTTCAGTAATGCCTGGATATTCTGATACTCGGCAAACTGCTTTTTTAGCTCCTCATTTTTCTCTATTTCACGAAGAAGTAGCAACCTCTCATTGGGTGCTAGGCTGTTTTGGAAATATTTTAATATACGTTCATCCATCTTTTTATGACTTAATTCATAGTATAGACGAATGTAGAAAAAGAATCCGCTAAAAGAAAATCACTTTTTTTGTTCAGGTTACAAATAATACAGAAAGATAAAAAGAGGAAAATAGTCTTTTAGTTCGTTTCGTAGCTTTTTATAGGCAATTCCCATCTGAGTTTCAACCGTATTAATTGAAATGTTCATCTCTTCTGCTATTTCCTTTTGCTTTTTGCCCTCTATCTTACTTTTCAAAAATATCTCTCTACATCTTTCAGGCAGCGAATCTATTACTTTAGAGAGCAATTGTTCTACATCATCTTTTTCAAAAATCCCTTCATCTAATTCTCCTAAAGAATAATATTTCATTTGTAAGGTCAATCTATATTCTTCCTGCATTTTATTTTCTACTTCTTTCTGCACTATTTTGTGCCGTAGAAAGTCAATGCAACGGTTTTTTATAGAAGTGAATAAATAGGCCAGAATATTGATAGGTAGTGGCAATAGTTCTTTCTTTTCCCAAAAATCGAGGAAAACATCTTGTACTATATTCTCTGCATCTTCATCCGATAAGACATATTCTCGGGCAAAACGTTTCATTTTCGAGAAATAAGAAAGATAAATCTGTTCAAAATCAATATGTTGTTTCTCTAGTATCACCTTTCATTTTTTAGATTATGGGAGCAAATATAATAAGTTTAGAATGATAAGCAACTCATAAAATGAGTTTTTTCTCTTATTATACTTTTTAGGAGTAAATTCTAAATTGCTTGGTTTGGGGGCAACAATAGGTCAACAATTGCCTAACTTGAGACTAAAATTACTAAAACAACGGACTTATAACTGGAGGGGTATTACAAAGAAAAAAGACTGTATTCCCTTAGGAATCAGCCTTTTTCTTTGTGGACCAGCCTGGGCTTGAACCAGGGACCTCCAGATTATGAGTCTGTTGCTCTAACCAACTGAGCTACAAGTCCGGTGTTATCCTCATCGGATAGCGGGCACAAAAATAGTATATTCAGTTGAAATATGCAAACCTTTCGGGCAAAATATACTGTTTGTTGCTTTGTTTTTAGAACTTATACGTACGTTTGGGGTTCTTGGGGAACCAACCTTTCTTTACGCGGTCTTCTTGTTCAAAGACCTCCTTGATGGTCCAGAACGAAGAGAAAGCAAATACGCCCAAGAGGGACGCAATCAAGATATTCTCTACGCAAAGCGAGGCCACAACGCCCCCGATGCCCAATACAAGAAAAATCCACCAGCACTTGGTACCCCAATAATACTCGGCTTTCACTACCACAGGATGAAACAATCCAATGATAAGAAATGTACAAATGCCGATGAACAGTCCCGAAAGATGATATTCGTTTAAGAATTCCATAAATTATCTGTTATTTCTCCGGGCAAATAGGAATTTCCTTCTTGATACTTTGCTCCAGTGAAATCAACGTTTCGGTAGCGGTTACACCCGGAATTTCTTGCATTTTGTTATTCAGCAAGTCCATCAGATGCTCGTTATCGCGTGCATATACTTTCGTCAGCATCGTGTAAGGACCTGTAGTGAAGTGGCATTCCACGATTTCCGGTATTTTCTCCATTTCGGCAACCACTGATTTGTACATGGAACCCTTCTCTAACTTGATACCTACATACGTGCAGGTTCTGTAGCCCAGAGATTTGGGGTTCACATGATAACCGGAGCCGACAATGACACCTAAATCTATCAAACGTTGCACACGTTGATGAATGGCAGCACGTGATACGCCACACTCAGCAGCTACATCTTTGAAAGGAATGCGGGCATTCTGAGAGATGATTTCCAGAATCTGCCGGTCAAGATTGTCTATTTTTTCCATAATATCAATTTGTGTAAGTTCTTGTTTTTATCAAATAGTAAGCAAATATAGGACTTTATTTTAATTTCTCTATATAAAAGGAGGAAAAAATAGGGAAAGAGTAAAAAAGAAGCGGGCGAAGCAGATGTTTTTGTTTACATCCGTTTCGCCCGCTAAGTCTGTACCGTTGAAGAAAAAATCTTCGGCTGATACTTATTTTTCGATGCCGACGAGCTCTACTTCAAAGATCAGGGTAGAGAACGGTTTGATCTGACCGCCGGTTTCTCTGCCACCGTAACCCAGTTCCTGCGGAATATAAAGTTCCCACTTAGAACCTACAGGCATCATTGTGAGGGCTTCTGTCCAGCCTTTGATAACTTGGTTGGCACGGAAAGTAGCAGGTTCGTTGCGCTTGTAAGAACTGTCGAATTCAGTACCGTCAATCAAAGTACCCTTGTAGTTTACTTTCACTTTGCTGGTGTCAGCAGGGATTGCGCCTGTACCCTTGGTGATGATTTTGTATTGCAGACCGCTCGGAGTAGTTACAACACCTTCTTTACCTTTGTTTTCAGCGAGGTATTTTTCACCGGCAGCTTTGTTGTCAGCGTATTTGACAGCTAAAGCTTTTTCCTTGATGGCTTCCATACCGTCGCGCATGTAAGCTGTAGCAGCTTCTTTAGTCATAACGTTGCTCTTGTCTGTGATACCTGCGATGAAACCTGCCAACAGGTTTTCACGGCTGATAGTCTGAGTAGAGTCGCCACCGAAGATTTGTTGGTTGAAGCCTTCTACCCATTGTTTGCCTACCATCTGGCCAATTTGCATACCGGTCATGTAAGCAACGTCTTTCTTGCTGGTTTTAGCAGCGCCTTCGTTGAAACCTTTGATGAATTCAGCCATCTGAGTAGTGTCAACGCCTTGTTGCATCAGGTACTGAGTCAGACCTTCTGTACGAGCCATACCGATGGCATAAGACAATGAGTCAACATCTGTTTTCAGATTTGCTTTCGGGCTTTGTGCAGTACAGGAAGCTAAACCTGCGCCTACTGCAAGAGCCATGATAAATGTTACTTTTTTCATTTTGCTTTTACTGTTTATTTTTATTTTTGGGATAATATTTCGAGTAATTCCACTTCAAAAATCAATGTGCTGTGAGGCGGTATCATTTCGCCCGCACCTTGTGCGCCATAGGCAAGATCGGAAGGAATATAAAGTTTCCACTTGGCACCTTCGGGCATCAACTGAAGCGCTTCCACCCAGCCGGGGATAACCTGATTCACACCGAATACGGCGGGTTGTCCGCGTTTGATAGAACTGTCGAACAGGGTTCCGTCAATCAGTGTGCCTTCGTAGTGGCATTTCACTTGGTCGGTGGCTTTTGCATAAGTGCCTACCTTGCCTTCGTTGATGACTTCGTATTGCAGGCCGCTTGGCAAAGTAACCACATTAGGGCGTTTCTTGTTTTCTTCCAGGAACTGTACGCCTTGCTCTATGCTGGCTGCATTCATTTTCTCTTCCAGTTCTGCGAAGTATTTGTTTACTATATCGCGTGCCTCTGCGTGTGAGATGGCGGTTTTGTTTCCTTCCAGTATGTCTTTGATAGCTTGTGCAAAGTCATCTACTTCGATGCCTTTTGCACCCATACTTAATAAATTTTGACCTATTCCGAGGCCGATAGCGTAACTGAATTTATCCATATATCTTTGGGGTTGAGACTGAAAGTATTATCTCTTTCAATCAGTTGCAAAATTACAAGTCGCAAAAGTAAGTGTTTTATTTGAATGATTTATGCTTTTAGGTTTTAAATTTTCTTATATCTGTGGCAACTTCGGCAATCTTCTGTATTTTTGTAGAAAAGAAACTGCTATAATAGAAAGGAGATTTTGGTATGAAGAAGAATTTAGTGATTTTATCCGGTGCCGGTATGAGTGCCGAGAGTGGTATCAGTACGTTTCGGGACGCAGGCGGATTGTGGGACAAATATCCGGTGATGCAGGTAGCCAGTGCCGAAGGATATGTGCGCGATCCGGAGCTGGTGATAAACTTTTATAACGAGCGCCGTAAGCAGTTGCTTGATGTGGAGCCCAATGCAGGGCACATCGGACTTGCCGAGCTAGAGAAGGACTTCAACGTGACGGTGGTTACGCAGAATGTGGATAATCTGCACGAGCGCGCCGGGAGCACGCGCATCATTCATCTGCATGGTGAACTGACGAAGGTGTGTTCCAGTCGTGACCCTTACAATCCTCGCTACGTAAAGGAGTTGAAACCGGAAGAATATGAGGTGAAGATGGGTGACAAGGCGGGCGACGGTTCGCAGTTGCGTCCGTTTATTGTTTGGTTTGGTGAGGCAGTGCCGGAGATAGAAACGGCTGTCGACTATGTAGAGAAAGCGGATATCTTTGTGATTATAGGTACTTCGATGAATGTATATCCGGCAGCGGGACTGCTGAACTATGTGCCTAGAACGGCAGAAGTATATCTGATTGATCCGAAACCGGTGGATACGCACTCAATGAGGCAGATACATATCATTCAGAAGGGTGCTTCGGAAGGAGTGAAGGAGCTGAAGAAACTATTGTCTGTTTGATGCTATCAGTTTCTCCATTTGGAACTGTAAGTTTCATGCCGTGAAACTTCCTGTTTCAATAGGTGAAACCAACAGTTTCATGCCTTGAAACTGTGAGTTTCACGGCATGAAACTAAGACTTGAATGCGGGGTTGCGGATTACTTGCCGTAAGGTGTTGAAAGCCAGGTACTATTTCTTCAGCAGCAGACGGAATACAAACCATGCATGGTGCGCCACGGTACTTATCAGTCCATAGTGCTTCGCCATGATGCGGAAGCGTTCCCGCAGGGAAGCCTTTTGGTTCTGCGTCGTCATACCTTCTTCCAGATAATCGATAAGCGTGAGATGCGTGTTATGCAGCGTCCGCGCTTTTTTCATGATGCGGATGCACCAGTCGAAGTCGGCGGAGAAGCGGTATTGCATATCGTATGGTACCGCCAGGCTCCGTTTGGCGAAGAATGCCTGATGGCAAACGAGCATACCTTGTCTGAAACTCTTCCATGTCAGCACTTCGGGGGCGGAGAGGCGGCGCATACGTAGGAAATGCCTTTCTTTATCTACTAAAGCGGTTTCGCCATATAGTACGTCCGGCAGTTCGCCGATTCCTAAAGTATGCACCATTTGTTGCAGGGTGTCGTCTTCATGGAAACTGTCTCCGGCATTCAGGAAACAGAGGTAGTCGCCCGTTGCCAGGTGGATGCCTTTGTTCATGGCATCATACAGTCCTTTGTCCGGTTCGCTGACAAGCAGGGTGATACGGTCGCGATACCTTTCGGCAATGGCGAGGGTGCGGTCTTTGGATGCACCGTCTATGATGATGTACTCTACGTGGTGGTAGGTTTGTGAGATAACGCTCTGTATCGTGTCTTCCAATACGGCCTCGGCATTGTAGGTCACGGTGATGATGCTGAACTTGGGTGTGGGACGGTTATGCATGTCTTCCGGTTATTTTGTTATAAACGTCGATGTATCTCTTGGCAATGGCACTTTCCGAATAATTGGAAACGGCTTTCCGGCAGGCTTGCTCGGAGAGGGTGGTATATTCGGGCTCGGTCAGTATCCAGTAGATGCCGTTGGCAAAATCCTCGGCTGATTTGTATTGTGCCACGTAGCCGTTGTGCAGATGGTCTATCATCTCCGGTATGCCGCCTACGTTGAATCCTACGCAAGGGATACCGCAGGACATGGCTTCCATAATGGTGTTTGGCAGGTTCTCTTCCAGCGATGAGGTGACGAAGAGGTCGACGGCGTTGTAGATATCTACCAACTGATGTTCATTGCTGACGAAGTCGAGCGGATAAACCTTAAAAGGCAACATGTTCTGTAACTGTTGCGACTGGTTGCCAAAGGCCACTACACCCAGTTGGTCTTTCAGTTCCGGATGCTTCTCTGCCAAGAGTTTGCAGGCTTTAATCATGTATTCCACTCCCTTCCGGGTATCCATTATCTTCACCGAACCGAACAGAACCAGTTTGCTGTCCTGCGGAAGCCTGCATTTCTCCCGTGCGGCTTTTTTGCTGTGCGGCTTGAAGAGATTGGTGTTGATAGGATTGGGGATACTGGTAATGGTATGTCCGCTGAAGAGGGCACTCTTCCGGGCGCGTTCTTCCAGCCAGTGGCTACAGGCTACAAAGTTGATATGACGGCCCTCATATAACTTTTGCTTTTTGAGGAAGATGCGGTGGGAGAGGTCTTTCTTCCGGCTTCCGTTGTGGATGAAGGGGCAATGATGACACTCCTCTTCGTAATGCGTACATCCGCCGGAGTAGTGGCAGATGCCGGTACAGGGCCACATATCGTGCATGGTCCAGACTACGGGCTTGCCCGAAGCCAGAATTTTCTCGATGTTCTTTAAAGAAAGCATCCCCTGGTTGATCCAGTGGAGATGTATGATGTCCGCTTGCTGAAACTCCGGCAAGTTGGTGATGTCCGTGCCGGCGTTGGCAATGTCTACGGCGAAGAGGTGGTTTCTGTTGAAATGGTTGGCTTTCCAGATAACGATTCGCTCCCATACGAACTTCCATACCATGCGCAGGTTGTGAGGCAACTCCACTACGGTGATCTGTTCGGTCTGTTTGTCGCGCACCAATAGCTTGGCTTTGATGCCGTTATTCTTGAGGGCTTCCATGAGGCGGCTTGCGGCTACGGCGGGGCCGCCTATCTTTTCTGTTGTATTGATAAGTAGTATTCTCATTGTGTTACCTTTCTTCTGATTAAGTTTTGGTAGAGATTGAGATATTGCTTTGCAACGACTTCACCGGAGTATTTCCTGAATACTTCGCTTCGCATATTTTCTTTGGAGATGGCTGTCCGGGCTTCGGATATTCCCCATCGGATACCTTCTGCCAGGCTGTCGGCAGAGAGGTAGTCGGCCAGGAAGCCGTTCTCTTTGTGGCGGATAATGTCGGCCTGTCCGCTGTTGCCGAAAGAAACCGGAATGCAACCACAGGCTTGTGCCTCGATCAGAGTCTGGCCGAATGTCTCATAGAAAGAGGCGGATACGGTGACGTCTGCGGCGGAATATAGTTGCGAGAGTTTGTTTGTATCGCCTATTCGTCCCAGATAGGTGTAGCTGACGGGGATGGAGTTGAGAAGTTTCTCCGGATATTTGATCTTGCCGAACAGTGCCAGGTGAAGTTTTTCCTGCGGGAATTGCTTCTTTTCAATCAATAACCGGATGGCCTGGAGCAGATATTCCACTCCCTTGATAGGATCGTCGATGCGGGCGGCTCCGAACAGAATGATATGTTTATCGGGCAGGGACAGTTCCTTTCGGGACAGTTCTTTGTCCATTATTCGGAAGTCGGTAGGCGAGAGTGTATTAGGGATCACAGATACAGGTTTCTCTTTAAGTAGGGTACTTTGCTGTATTTGTGAGGAAAGCCATGTGCTGACTGCGACGATATTCAGGGGGCTGGCATGACTGAATAGTTTTTGTTTCTTCTTGAATACCCGGTGCGCCAGATCGTTGTTGCCTGGGAAGCGCAGGAAGCGGCAGTTTCTGCATTCGCTTTTGAAGAGGGTGCAGGTATGGGCATGGTGGCAGATGGCGGTACATTCCCACATATCGTGCAGGGTCCAGACAACGGGCTTGCCCGATTCGAAGATTTCCTGTATATTGTTCAGTGAAAGCATTCCCTGGTTTATCCAGTGGAGGTGTATGATGTCGGCTTCCCGGAAGGCAGGCAGTTTGGTGACGTTGAAGCCTGTATTGGCTATGGAGACGGTAAAGAGATTCTTCCGGCTGAAGAGATTATTCGTCCAGATAACCAGTCTTTCCCAGAGGAAAGTGCATTTCTTTTGCCAGTCTTTGCCTACAGGGATCACCTGTTCCGATTGGCTTTCCTTGTGCAGGACGAGCATCTTCACGTCTGTTCCCGCTGTATGGAGCGATTCCATCAGGCGTCTGGCGGCAATGGCGGCTCCGCCTGTTTTCTCGGACGTATTGATTATAAGTACTCTCATGTTGCGGAATGTTTTGGCAAAAGTACAGCTTTTACCGCTTTCTATCCACAAATTCGCGGTTTTTTTAGCCAGTAACCGCTAAAGTATCTATCTTTGCAGGAGAATAAATTAGCTACAAGTTACAGGCTACGAGCTACGAGTGGCTGCGTTGTGATTGGAGGGGAAAGATTCTGTTTATAAGTGTTCAAGAGGATGATTACGGGACACAAGTGTTTGATTTGTACCGTGCAAGTGTTGTGGAAATGTATTGCAGGTGTTACGTAAATGTATTGCAAGTGTTGCAAATGAACCGAATAAGCGTTGTGAATCTGCCGTTTAAATGATGCCACATGGTAGGGCGAATAATTGTTCGCAGGTAGTCTGAAAGTACTTGGTATTTGTAGTTCATAACTATAGCTCGTAACTTTTATAACAATATGGGAGAAAAAGGTTTGAAATGGTTGGAACAGCTTTGGCAGTGCTTCCTCAGTATAGTGAAAATCCTGTTGCAGTCCAAGTGGCGCACGCGCTTGCCGTCTTCTTTCAGTAATCCGGATGAATTGCTGATATTGGCTAACGGCCCTTCGCTGAACCGCACGGTAGAAGATTCGACGGATTTCATCAAGGGAAAAACCTTGTTGGCAGTGAACTTCTGTGTAAGTTCTCCTATGTTCGAGCGTCTCCGCCCCGAACTTTATCTGATTGCAGACCCGCTGTTCTGGATCGTTCCCGAGAAGCGTATACAGCTTTTCAAGACAATGGCCGAGAAGACTACCTGGGATATGAACTTCTTTGTCCCTGCCCGTGCCCTGAAGAATAAAGAATGGCAACCCTTACTGGCGGGTAACCCCCACATCAAGCTCTATGTTTATAATACAACGCCTATCGAAGGCTTCCAGGGTTTCTGCAACTGGATATTCCGCAAAGGCTGGGGCGTTCCCCGTCCGCATAACGTGCTGATACCTTCTATCGCTATGGGATTGCGCCTGCCTTTCAAGAAAATCTATTTGGCAGGTGCTGACCATTCCTGGTTGCCGGAGATCACCGTAACGGACGACAACGTAGTACTGATGCACCAAAAGCACTTCTACGACCAGAATAAATCGCAGGCCGAAACCGTGAAACAGGAAAACTTGAACAGTGCCCGGCTTCACATTATTCTCTATCACATGCACGTAGCCTTCAAGTCCTATTTTATACTCGAAGCCTACGCACGCCGGCTGGGTAAGGAAATTATCAATGTCACTCCCGGCTCTTATATCGACGCTTTTAAACGGATGAAATTATGAAAGATGGAATAATCATTCAGGCACGCACCGGTTCTACCCGGCTGCACAACAAGATTCTGCTCCCCTTCTATGGCGAACAGCGCATCATCGACATTCTGATAGCCAATATCAAACAGGCTTGTCCGGACAAATGTATTGTACTTGCCACCACCAATCGCCCGCAGGACGACGTGCTTGCCGAAACCGCTCGTCAGGCGGGTATTCTTAGTTTTCGTGGCGACGAGGACAATGTACTCGACCGCTTTATCCGTGCTGCCGAAGTTTTCGGTATCAACCGCTTTATCCGTGTTTGTTCGGATAATCCGTTCCTTCGTCCCGAAACTTTCAATACCTTCTTTGCCGAACACAATTTCTGTCCGGCAGATTATATCGCCTATGGCTTTGCTGATGGGCGTCCTACCATCAAATCCCATTTGGGCTTATATTCCGAGTTGACAACGATTGACGCTCTGCGTCGTGCCGCCGTTTCTACGCAAGAGAAACTTTACATCGAGCATGTCACTATCTATCTCTATACGCATCCCGAAAAATTCAAGGTGCGTCTGCTTCCGTTGCCGGCTGAGTTGGAAGGGCGTTTCGATCTTCGTTTCACTCTCGATACGATGGGAGACTTCACCTTGCTACAGGAACTTTATGCCACCTTCCATGAGAAGACCGACCGTAGTGTGCATGCCCTGTTGCAATTGGTGCAATCGCATCCCGACTATCGTGCCAGAATGTTGGAGAATATTGCAAGAAATGAAAAATAGCCCATGTATACCTTCTACCGCCGTGCAGCCAAGTGTAATTCGTAATTTATAATTCGTAAATGAATAGTACTTATATAATAGGAGAAATCGGACAGAATCATAACGGTTCCGTCGATATAGCCAAACTGATCGTAGACCTGGTGTCTCGCCCTGTTCGTGAAGAAGTGTTCAATATAGAACTTCGTCCGATGGATGCGGTGAAATTGACTAAACGGGATTTGAATGAAGAACTGACGGACTCACAGATGAACCGTCCGTATGATTCTCCCCATTCTTTCGGACGTACCTATGGCGAACATCGTGCTTTTCTGGAGCTGACGGACGAGGAACACTTCGAAGTGTATAGGCACGCCAAGTCTTTAGGGCTTGATTTCGTGGAAACACTTTGCTCCAAAGGCTGCCTCTCTTTGCTGAAACTCTTCACGCCCGACCGTCTGAAAGTGGCAAGCCGCGATCTTACCAACCTGCCGTTGCTGGAAGTGATGGCTGAAACCAAGATACCCATTATTCTGTCTACCGGCATGGCAGGCAGAAAAGAACTGGATGATGCTTTGGAGGTGATTACCCGTTATCATAACAACATATCTATCTTGCATTGTGTATCCCAGTATCCTACCCAGCCTGATAATCTGAATCTGAAGACTATCACCTATCTGAAACAGCACTACGGGCAGTATTGCATCGGCTTCTCCGACCACACCATCGGTATTGCCGCTCCTATCGTTGCCGTGGGTATGGGTGCGGAAATCATAGAGAAGCATGTCACCATCGACCGCCGTATGAAGGGAACTGATCAGCAAGGTTCTCTTGGTCCCGACGGTGTGAACCGCATGATACGTGATATCCGTATTGCCGAACGTTGGCTGGGAAAAGAAGAACTGTATATCGACTCTTCCGTTGCCTCGGCAAAGGTGAAACTGGAGCGTTCCATTGCAACGAATAAGACGCTGCATCCCGGAGATATCATTACCGAACAGGATATCCATCTGTTGAGTCCCGGTGACGGCTTTAAGTGGGTGGAGCGTGCGAAAGTGGTAGGGCATAAAGTACTGAAAGAAATTCCCCGGAATGAGATTATCTATCCGGATGTCATCCGATAATTTATGAAACTCTTAGGCATAGTCATCTTATATTATCCGGATGATGCGGTAGTAAAGAATATCGCTACCTATCTTGCTCAACTGGATGAATTGATGTTGTGGGATAATACTCCGGCAACAGATCGCAGGGATCTGGATTTGGATTCTTTGGGAGACGGGAGAGGGAAAATCATTCTGGGTGGTTGCGGTGAAAATCTGGGCATTGGTTCTGCGCTGAATAAGGCGGTGGCGTATGCCCGTGCAAATGGATTTACGCATCTGCTGACCTTGGATCAGGATAGCTGTTTCGGTGAGCGGAACTTCGAAAGCTACCTTCGGGCAATCCGTAGCTATGGTGAGGACAAGGCTGCCATTTTCTCTACCAATTATTTCATTAAATCCCAGCAAACCACCATGTATCCGCCAACGGACTCTGTGGATGAAGTGTATTCGGCAATGACTTCGGGAAGTATATATCCGGTTAGCCTGTTCGATACTTTGGGCGACTTTATGGAATCCCTCTTTGTCTGGGGAGTGGATTGTGAGTTTTGTTGGAGGGCTAAAAGGAAAGATATTCCCGTTTTATGTTTCAAGAATATTCTGTTGACACACGATTTGGGTTATCAGAAGAAGAAAAGGCGTTTGCTGGGAAAAGAAGTATTTCCTAATGAATACGGTCCGGCCCGTTCCTACTATAATGTGCGCAATGGTATTCTCCTGCATCGTCTGTATCCAGAGGCGTTGAATTTGAAGTCGCATTTGCGCTATCATTTTTATAAGCGTGTGGTTTTTATCATACTGTATGAGCGGCAGAAGTTCAGTAAGTTGTGGGCATTGCTGTGTGGCTATCGCGATGGGCTGAGGGGAAAGAGCGGGAAGTGGAAATAAATGATTGTATCATCTAAATAAAAAGAAAAAACTATGTTACCAAAGTTAGTGATTACCGATATTGATGGTGTGTGGACTGATGGTGGAATGTACTATACCGAACAGGGCGATGTGATGAAACACTTCTCCGTGAAAGACGGCTGGGGAGTTATTTTCCTTCGCAAGCTGAATATACCTGTAGCCATTATGACGGGTGAGAATACGCAGATTGTTCAGAAGCGTGCTGATAAACTGAAGATAGATTACTGCTACCTGGGGGTGAAAGATAAAGTGGCACAGGCGGAAGAATTATGTCGTGAGTTGGGCATTACGTTGCAGGATGTTGCCTTCATCGGTGATGATGTGAACGACTTGGCTCTGCTCCGTAAGGTTGGATTCAGCGCTTCCCCCAGTAATACACCGGATTATGTGAAACGTGAGGTCGATTACGTCACCGCACAGCATGGGGGCTTTGGTGCCTTTCGTGAGTTTGTGGAGAAACTGCTTTCTGATAATGGGATGCTTGAAGGAGTGCTTCAGCAGTTTCTATCCTGAGGTTTTTTCCCTACTTTGTAGACCTTGATTTCCCGGAAAGAGGTAGGTGTCGTATAAGTACCTGTTACAATAGAAACAGTTTTATTTGTCATTTTTGCGTGTCTTTAAGATTGTTCAATAGCTTTGATAATTTCTTCTTTTTCCGGTGTGGAGAATGTACAGGGGTAGCTTTGCATACCTTGTACCGCTTTCAATCCTTTCTGAGTATATCTCCAGTCAGCCAGCCTGTTTACCCAACGTAACAGGGGATGCTTATGAGTGAATTCCATAATCTTCCTTTTGCCAGAGATTTCGGCAGTGTCTTTAGGCATATCGCTGATGCTGCAAATAAAGGAGAAAGCATCTTCAAGCGTATCACCTTCCCGGGCTGCCAGTAATTCTGATAACGCCAGAAGGAAACCTTGATATTCCTCCCGATATTTATGAGAGGTTTTGATAACTGAAACAGGCACGGTAGTTTCCGTGGCGGAACCTCTGATACGCTCGCGGGCACTGTAGAAATAGGGTAGTGTAGCATATTTGCCGAAGATAAGCGCAGCATGGTTAAAGAACTCTTCAGCCAGGAAAAGATTGCGGAAACGCAGGCTTCCGTCCGGGTTGAAACAAGCTGCATACATCCTCTGAAAAGCTTGTGTCCGGATGACGGAGTAGAGCAATGAGGCATACATGTTCTTCTCTTGCAAAAGTCTTTCCCGGGGAGTATCGCCCGTTACTTGTTTATCGAAGTAGCGGATATAGCGAGGGTAGAATGATATTTTCCCTTTATGGGGAGTGAAGGTCAGGTAATGTCCCTGTGCAGTGCTGTAATCTGGGTGTTCGTCTAGAAAGGCGGTCATCTGCGCAATGCCGGAGGGAACAGCGAAATCATCATCAGCGCAATAAAGCACATAGGGTGTACTAATCATCGGAAGCACTTCTTTCAGCTTCAACAGGAAATGTAGTTTAGGACGGTGCAGATAAGTGATGTCCGGGTACTTCTCCGCATCGGCAAACGGATGGTCGGATGAGTCGGGAACAAGAATCTTGATATCTGTGCGGCTATAGTAGTCGAGCAATCTGCGCAAGCGCTCGGGACGGTTGTGCGCAGGGATGATTACAGTTACATTTTGCAGTGTCATTATTGTATGGTTTTCTTTTTAAATAGATATTGAAGACTTTCCCTGAATACGGTCGACTTCAGGCTCCACATCAGGAATATGTAGAGTGAGGCAGCTAAAGCGATTTTCACCAGTAAGGAAAGATAGATGTTCTTCACATAACCTGCTACCCAGTAAGTAAAAGTCATTACGGCTACAGATATAATGAGATAGGGAGCTATATCCTTCAGTGTATTAAGCAGGGAAATTCCGATATGTTTATGAGCAAAATAATGCCAGATGAGTAGCCAGAAGATATTGGCTGCTGTATAGACTATCAGCATGATATTCAGACCGTACGGGTAACTACCCCACACGCATAATAGCTGGAAGATGCCCAGTGCGATGGTGTTCCACATATATACGTTCGGCCGGCCGATGCTATTCATCAGGTTGGAGTAAAGAGTTGAAATAGGCATGAAGGCTCCCCATACGCACAGTATCTGCATGACGGGGACACAGGGTAGCCATTTCTCTGTAATGCTTATTACGATCAGTTCCTGAGAAACAATGGCAAGCCCCAACATAGCGGGGAAACTGACAAAGGCGGTGAAGCGCATCAGCTTGCGGAATATGTTTTGCAATCGTTGCCTGTCCTCCGAGGCTTCCCTGAACACAGGTTGCCCTACACTGTTTATCATTCCGAAAATGGTGGAATATCCCATCGTCGTCCACTTGCTTCCCTGTGAGTAGTAACCGGCTTGCTGGATGGTGTAGAAACGTCCCAGCAATGCGGAGAAGATGTTGTTATTGATATGAGTGAAGAGCGAGGTAAAGAGTAATTTACTGCTGAAAGGCAATAATTCCAGCAATGGGTGAAAGCGGAACGAAAAAGTAGGCCGCCAGGGAGAGAATATCCAAAGCAGGATAGTGTTGGTGCTGACATACACAACGGTCTGTACGGCAATTCCCCAGTATCCCCAGCCATGGTAGGCACAACTGACACCTGTAATACCCGAAATGAGGATGGCGGCTATCTGTATCTGACTACGCTCTTTCACCATGAGATTACGGAAAAAATAGGCCGTAGGGGCAGTACCGAAACTTCCGATGAAGAAACTCAGAAATTGGAAACGGGCCAGCCGGGTAAGCTCGGGTGTATGGTAGAAATCGGCGATGAAAGGAGCGCAAAGAAAAAGTATGAGGTAAAGTGATGCGCCGATACTGATGTTGAACCAGAATACGGAATTATATTCCTCATGCTTTACCTCTTTCTTATTGACAAGTGCCAGGATGAAGCCACTCTCCGAGAAAATTCCGGCCATGGCGGAGAAGATGGTCAATACGGCCACCATGCCATAGTCTGTTGTGGATAACAACCGAGCAAGGAATATGCCGAAGACGAGGTTTAGCAGTTGCATGGCGCCGTTGCCTATTCCGCCCCAGAATAATCCTTTTGCTGTTTTCTCTTTGAGTGATGCTTCTGTCATTCCTTGTTCGATTTATGATTAAGATATCATTTAATTGCGTTTAAATTATCCGCATTAAGAAACCAATCCGAGTGTATGCCTTTGGATACATTTCTAATCTTATCCTGCTTCCTTAGTTTGGTAAGTAGGTTTCTGACTTTTGAGTGTTTTTGGCTTTCGCTCAATACATCTGGCAACTTATTCCAAAGTAATTCTGTTATTTCCTTTTTTGTAAGCGTACCGTGTTCAGTGAGTGCTTTTAAAATTAAATCACAATAATAACTGTCCTCAAATCCTTTATTGTTGGAATAGGCTGTTTTCTGATCTAATTGCTGAGCAACCGGTTTTGCTATAAATAGGTTCGGCTTTCTTCCTTCAATAAGCTTTTGATAATGATTCGCCATCGCGCCCATAATAGTGTCCTTTATAAGAAGTCGGGATTCCTTTAGGAGCTGCCGGAATTTGAAACATGATAACTCTTTTCCCTTGATACATGATTTCATGTATTTCCGTAAAAGTAATGCCACAGTTGGTCCCTTCGGCTATTTCTCTTTTTAGGGCGTCAAGCGAGGAACGTGTCGGTTTATATGAGCTGCCTAAAACAGCGTGAGTCTTATCATGAATGCCGAATAACAACCACGCAAATTCTTCCTGGCCAAGATTGGCTTCGTTGCTACGTGCAGATATGAGTTCTTGAGTTGTCATTCGGCATTAAGATTATTTTTACTTCACTTCGCTACCCGGCTTCACCTCCTTCATGGTTGTAACTACGGAGAGTGAACCGTCAAAGTTCTCGGCAGAGAGGATCATACCTTCGCTGACGATGCCTTTCAGCTTACGCGGAGCAAGATTGGCAATGAAACATACTTGTTTGCCTACCAATTCTTCCGGATTGTAGTGTTGTGCGATACCACTGACGATAGTACGGTTTTCCAGTCCGTCGGCAATCTTGAATTGCAGTAATTTATCGGCTTTGGGAACTTTCTGACATTCCAATACGGTACCCACGCGAATATCCAGCTTCATGAAGTCGTCGAATTCGATATTCGGGCGGATAGGATTGGCTTTGTAGTTGGCTTCCTCATTAGCCTTTTTCGTATCGAGCAACTTCTGTACCTGTGCTTCAATAACGCTGTCTTCTATCTTTTCGAAAAGCAATTCAGGAGTAGCCAACTGGTGTCCGGCTGGCAATAAATTAGTGCTGCCCAAAGTAGCCCAGTCGAAGCTGTCCATGTTCAGCATATTGCGTAGTTTTTCGCTGCTGAACGGTAGGAATGGTTCGAATGCAATGGCAAGATTGGCAACCAGTTGCAGGGAGATGTTCAGGATAGTGGCTACACGATCCATATCCGTTTTGGCAATCTTCCAGGGTTCGGTATCTGCCAGATATTTGTTTCCGATGCGGGCCAGGTTCATGGCTTCCTTCTGTGCATCGCGGAACTTGAATACGTCGAGCAGCTTCTCTACTTCGGTCTTCACGTCGGCAAATTCCTTCAGTGTTTCGCGGTCGTAGTCGGTCAGTTCGCCACAGGCGGGCACTATGCCGTCGAAGTATTTCTTGGTAAGCTGCAGGGCACGGTTCACGAAGTTGCCATAGACGGCTACCAGTTCGTTGTTGTTGCGTGCCTGGAAGTCTTTCCAGGTGAAGTCGTTGTCCTTCGTCTCGGGAGCGTTGGCGGTAAGCACGTAGCGCAGCACGTCCTGTTTGCCGGGGAAGTCCTGCAGATATTCGTGCAACCAAACGGCCCAGTTACGAGAAGTGGATATCTTATCGCCTTCGAGGTTGAGGAATTCGTTCGAGGGCACATTGTCAGGCAGAATGTATGAGCCTTCGGCCTTCAGCATGGCAGGGAAGACAATGCAGTGGAATACGATGTTGTCTTTGCCGATGAAGTGGACGAGGCGTGTTTCGGGGTCTTTCCACCACTTCTCCCACGAGTCGGGCAGCAGTTCCTTGGTGTTGCTGATGTATCCGATGGGAGCGTCGAACCATACGTAGAGCACTTTGCCCTCGGCCCCTTCTACGGGTACGGGGATACCCCAGTCGAGGTCGCGGCTCACGGCACGCGGCTGCAATCCCATGTCGAGCCACGACTTGCACTGACCGTAGACGTTGGGACGCCATTCCTTGTGGTCTTCGAGAATCCATTGGCGCAACCAGCCTTCATGCTTGTCCAGCGGGAGGTACCAGTGTTTGGTTTCCTTCATGACAGGCGCGCTGCCGCTGATGGCACTCTTGGGGTTGATGAGCTCGGTGGGGCTCAGTGTCGAGCCGCACTTCTCGCATTGGTCGCCGTAGGCACCTTCGGCATGGCAGCGGGGGCACTCGCCGGTGATGTAGCGGTCGGCCAGGAAGGTTTTGGCTTCTTCGTCATAATATTGCATGGAGGTCTTTTCGATGAATTCGCCCTTGTCATAGAGCTTGCGGAAGAAGTCGGAAGCAGTCTTGTGGTGCACTTCCGAAGAGGTACGTCCGTAGACGTCGAACGAGATGCCGAACTCCTTGAACGAATCGCGTATCAGGGTGTGATAGCGGTCGACGATGTCCTGCGGTGTGCAGCCTTCCTTCTTGGCGCGGATGGTGATGGGCACTCCGTGCTCGTCGCTTCCGCCGATAAAGATGACGTCTTCCTTCTTGAGTCGCAGGTAGCGGACGTAGATGTCGGCCGGTACATAGACGCCGGCCAGGTGTCCGATATGAACAGGTCCGTTGGCATAGGGCAGTGCCGATGTCACGGTGGTACGTTTGAATTTCTTTTCCATATCTGTATGTATCTCTTTTGTTATGAACGCTTTTGGAAATAAATATGTGCAAAGATAGCGGTTTTCTGCCAATTTGGTATATACTTCCAGAATCTTTCCAGATTTAGCCCTCATCTTTGCAGCAAACAAATGAGTATGATTAACTAAAAAAGAAAGGAAATGATTATGAAACTGAAGATGTTTTTTATGTTGCTGGCAGCTGGCCTGTTGAGTCTGAACTTGCAAAGTTGTGACGACGATGATGACAAAGGTATTGTCGTATCGGCCGAATTGCAAAATGCCTTTGCCGAGAAATATCCTAATACACAGGTGGTGAAGTGGGAGACGGAAGGTGCCCATTACGTAGCCGAATTCTATAATGACCGGTACGAGGCCGATGCCTGGTTTACTCCCGACGGCATCTGGCAGATGACCGAGACCGACCTGCCTTACGATGCACTGCCTGCAGCGGTGAGAAGCGCTTTCCAAAGCAGCCAGTACGCCCAGTGGAAGGTAGAAGACGTGGACATGGTAGAACGCAGAGCGATGGAGACAGTCTACGTGATTGAAGTAGAGTCGGGTAATCAGGAAATGGATCTGCACTACAACGTTGACGGTATTCTCGTAAAGGAAGTGCCCGATACGGACGGTGGCGCCGGCAGCTACTTGCCTTCCGACCTGGCAGATGCCATGCGTACCTTTATCGAAAAGAACTATCCCGGTGCCAGCATTGTAGAGACTGACTACGAGGCCAACTGGGTAGAGGTAGACATCATTCACGAACGCACGGCGAAAGAAGTACGCTTCACTACTGCCGGTGAGTGGGTTTCCACTTCGTGGGACATACGTTTGACCGATGTTCCGCAGGTTGTAAAAGACGCAGCCCTGGCCGCCCATGCCGGTTTCGTGATGGACGATGCCGACTACGTGCAGACTCCTGCCGGCGACTACTACCTGATCGAACTGGAGAAAGGCGAACAGGATGTATATGTAAAGGTGCAGGCGGACGGGACGGTGCTGCAATAACGGTTGTATTTTCTTGACCGTTTTCCAGATAGAGAGGGCACAGAGTACGAAACGGGTGTTCAATGACCGGCGTACTTCTGTGCTCCTTTTCTTTTTCAGTCCTTTGGTGTGCCTGGATAAGGTCTGTCTTTGTCATGCCCCTCATTACTCCTTTTCCCCTCTCTTCCCTACCTTTCTATCATCTTTCTCCTTACTTTCGTTTCATCTCGCGTGCCGGGATGCACATCTCGGCAGTCGGGATGCATATCTCAGCACGCGGGATGTACGTTTCGCGCCGCGAGATGTAAGCTGTCTAAAGGATGGGAGCATTCTTCCTACTACATAGCTGTATGCTTTTACTATATCCGGTTATTCCTTTCCCTTATGTTTGATGTACTTTATGCGGATTTTCCGTACCTGCTTCTATTGTTCCTTTGCATAAAAAGAGTATATTTGTGCAACATAAACGTATTAATCGAGTAGCTATGATTACAACCCAATTACTGCATCCTGCCAGCATTGTCGTGGTGGGGGCTTCGAATAATGTACACAAGCCGGGAGGGGCTATACTGAGAAACTTGATCAGCGGCGGATATGCCGGTGAGTTGCGTGCCGTCAATCCGAAAGAGGCGGAAGTACAGGGCGTCAAGGCTTATGCCGACGTGAAGGACCTTCCCGAAACCGATCTCGCTATACTTGCCATTCCGGCTCCGATGTGTCCCGATGTAGTAGATGTGCTGGCTGCCGAGAAGCAGGTCAGGGCATTCATCATTCTGTCGGCGGGCTTCGGTGAGGAGACGCACGAAGGAGCCTTGCTCGAAGACCGCATACTGGCTACGGTGAACCAATACGGTGCCTCCCTTATTGGCCCCAATTGTATCGGCTACATGAACGCATGGCATCACAGTGTCTTCAGCCAGCCCATTCCGCAGTTGCATCCACAGGGTGTGGACCTCATCTCCAGTTCGGGTGCCACGGCTGTCTTCATTCTGGAAAGTGCCGTGACTAAAGGCTTGCAATTTAATTCCGTATGGTCGGTGGGTAATGCCAAGCAGATTGGAGTGGAAGACGTGTTGCAATACATGGACGAGCATTTCGACCCCGACCGTGACTCACACATCAAGCTGCTCTATATCGAAAGCATAGGCGACCCCGACCGTCTGCTTTTCCACGCCTCTTCGCTCATCAAGAAGGGTTGCAAGATAGCTGCCATCAAGGCCGGAAGCAGCGAGAGTGGAAGCCGTGCGGCCAGTTCGCACACGGGGGCCATTGCCAGCAGCGATTCGGCTGTCGAAGCTCTTTTCCGTAAGGCAGGCATCGTGCGCTGCTATTCGCGCGAGGAGCTGACCACCGTAGGCTGTATCTTTACCCTGCCCGAACTTCGTGGAAAGAACTTTGCCATCATCACCCATGCCGGAGGTCCGGGCGTGATGCTGACCGATGCGCTGAGTAAGGGCGGACTGAACGTGCCGAAGCTCGAAGGTCCCCTGGCCGAGGAACTGAAAGCGCAACTCTATCCCGGTGCGGCGGTGGGCAATCCCATCGACATCCTGGCTACCGGTACACCCCAGCACCTGAAACTGTGTCTGGACTATTGTGAAAACAAGTTCGACAACATCGACGCCGTGATGGCTATCTTCGGTACGCCGGGTCTGGTGACGATGTTCGAGATGTACGACGTGCTGCACGAAGCCATGCAGACCTGCCGTAAACCGATTTTCCCCATTCTGCCTTCCATCAATACGGCCGGAGCCGAGGTGGCCGACTTCCTGAAGAAAGGCCACGTGAACTTTGCCGACGAGGTGACACTGGGCACTGCCCTGACCCGCATCATGAATGCTCCGCGTCCAGCCGCCAACGAAATCGAATTGTTTGGCGTCGACGTGCCCCGCATCCGCCGTATCATTGACTCCATCGATACCGACGGCTACATCGCCCCCAATCAGGTACAGGCCTTGCTCCATTCGGCAGGCATACCGTTGGTCGACGAGTTTGTGTCGCCCAAAAAAGAAGAAGTACTGGCTTTTGCCCGCCGTGCAGGGTTCCCTGTTGTGGCGAAGGTGGTAGGCCCTGTCCATAAGTCCGATGTAGGTGGCGTGGTGCTCAACATCAAGACCGAGCAGCACCTGGCGCTGGAGTTCGACCGCATGATGCAGCTGCCCGAAGTGACTGCCGTCATGGTACAACCCATGCTGAAGGGTACGGAACTATTCATCGGTGCCAAGTACGAGGAGAAGTTCGGTCACGTCGTGCTGTGCGGTTTGGGCGGCATCTTTGTCGAAGTGCTGAAAGACGTGTCATCGGGTCTCGCTCCGTTGTCCTACGAAGAAGCTTACTCCATGATCCACTCCCTCCGTGCTTATAAGATAATCAAGGGTACACGTGGCCAGAAGGGCGTTAACGAAGACAAGTTTGCCGAAATTATTGTCCGCCTTTCCACCCTCCTCCGCTTTGCTACGGAGATCAAAGAAATGGACATCAATCCTTTGCTGGCCACCGAAAAGAATGTGATTGCGGTGGATGCGCGCATCCGTATCGAGAAGTAGTCGTCGCAGGCAATCATTTTTTCTCCAGTTAGGAAAAATTATTCCCCAGTTGGCCGGAAGATGGAGGCTAACTGGGGAATAATTTCTAGATCAGTGGGCGATTGTAAATTAGGCTATAGCTTTGCTATCATACTACTGGGTATGAATACTTATGCCTTATTAATAATAAGTGATTTCTCTTTTCTGTTTATACATCACTTTACCTTCATTCATAAACTGAGCACTCTGCCAATTTCCATGTTCATCTACATCACCATATACAGGTTGGAACTCAAAGAAAAATTCATCACCACCGAAAGGCATGCTTACCGATATGGATGAAGGCGTGCGTGAAAAACCTTTGTAATGGTAAGTGGAGTTCAGCTGGTTACCTCCTGCATAGCCCATTAATTCACCTGCAAGCATATCCGAAGTACTGATTATACGTCCGTTTTCATCATCATATTCCATCTTAAACACTTCCACTTCAGAATCTCCTTTATTCCCGTCTTTAGTGTCCAGACAAGCAAGGATACGGAATTCATTTCCTTGGATGTCATATCTGAAATACGAAGGATATTGCCAGGTTGTCTCTTTGGCATCGCATATGTATTTTCCATCTTTGGATGTAAAGCGATAATCTACCGGACCTATAGAGCAAGAAATGGCTTCCAACATTCCTTTTTCATCAAAAGTAGCTTTGATAGTGCCTGTACGGAAGCAGTCCATATCTGCCATCGTATTTCCTTCACCCGATGTTTGAGTGATTGTTACGTTTTTCACAGCTCCGCTAAGTTGGAACAAAGAGCGGGCAGTCATAGCTTCTTCTTTGTTCTGTGTTTTCCGTTCCGCCAGTTCTTGGGCCATTTTGATGTCTTCTTCAGAATAATACTCGATGTTCCGTTCCAGTTTGGAGGCAGGTTTACCGTTTTCCATTACGAACGAATTTTTTTGATACAGCAGTTTGAGTACATCTTCCGACGAGGGAGTAGCTATACGGTTGGTCCAATTGCCTTGTTCATCATATTCATAAGAAAATTCTACGGTAAAGCTACCACTGATTTCTTTCTTACTAGTAGAATACTCTTCTTCCCACTTCACGATGTCATGCTTGTCGTTGTAAGTGTATCGACTGGTGGTGAACAGTGAATCGGTGATATAGTAATAATCTTTGCCGATATGAATACCTCGTTCTTCAATAAATGCCTTTCCATGTTTTACGTTGCATAGTCCATCGGAATTGTATTCGTAAGTAAAATCCGTTTCAACTAATGTGCTGACTATCGGGTGTGTTGCCCACATACGCAAAGCCAGTACACGTCCTGTTTCATCGCAATCCATATTCAGTATCCCGTCCCGGTCGTTAGTCTTGACTATGGATACATTTTTCAGCATGCCATTCTCATAATACGTATACTGTTTTTCGTATTGTTCCGATTTGCTAGTTGTCAACTGGTTGGCTTCATTGTACAGAAAGGTTTGCAGTGAGCGGGCTCTACGGTTTATTGCCTTTTGCAGTCTGCCGTCCTGATATTCAAATTCGAGCGCGTCGCCATATCTTCCTCCCAAAACTCTGCCTTGCATGATTACATGGCCGAATTCATCAAATTCCAATCCGGTAACCAGTCCCTTCTCGTCCGAATGGATAGTTTTTACTTTCCCTTTCAAACCCAATTTAGTCCAATCGTCAGGATATTGCACAAAGTCCATAAAGCAACGCGCAAACGAAAGTTTATCTTCAGTATGGATGCTCATATAAGCATCGTCGCAATAAGTAAATGCCGTGACAGGTGAATATACCTTTTTATTTTCACAGCTTGATAGACAAAGTAGCAGGAAGGTGGCTGCTAATAGGGGGAGAGGGTGATACTTTTTCATGATTTATACGATATTTGTTTATTAAATGATAAATGAACATGTTAGTGTGTATCTATTTTTTTATTATTCCGTAGGATGAAATTATAAATCTGTTTACTAATGTAATTCTTTCACTTTTATTTATATTAAAGAAGTAATTTAGAAATGATAAAAATCTTGCACCCGAAAAATAGTAATAGATTAAGTGCCATTTATGTTTGTTTTTGAAGTTAGATTTTCTTTGAGAAACATATTCATGGATAATTTGCAATGCATAGCGTTCTCCTTCTTCGATCATTGCTTGAACTTGCTCACGCTTGAAATTGAAATTACCTTGTTTAAAGTCCCTGCATTTGCTCATGTCTATATAAACAATGTCTGCGTTTGTTTTTTTATTTAAAGAATCAATTTGATATCCAGGCATAAAGTGTACTATAAATAGTATGTCAACATTTCGATTTATGATAGGGGTTATTGGGATGTTGTCAGTGACACCTCCATCAAAATAGACTTTACTATTACATCGTAAAGGTTCAAATGTTAGAAAGGGGATTGAGATAGATGTTCTAATCAATTTAATTTTAAGTGAATTTATTTTTCCTTTTAAATTGAAATATCGGGCTGTCATAGTGGACATTTCACTCAATGTCACATAAAAATCACAAGGAATAAAATCATTTGTTTGGATAAGCTCTGTTAAGCTGTTTAATAAGAAGTTATCATTTTTGATTAGACTACGAAAATTCCAAATTCCATTGATATTTGGACTTAGCCATAATTGTTCTGCTACATCAAGTTTTTCTGTTAAAAATGCGTATGCATTAATTACACCGATGGATGTAGCGGAAATAGAATCTATACAGAAGTGTAATCCGCTTTTTTTTAGTGCTTTAAAGAATCCTATTTGGTATGCTCCTTTAGAGCTTCCTCCAGAAACAACTACACTCACTTTTCTCATGAATTTTACTTTTTCACTTAATAGGAATGCGATCCATGTCTGAATTATTAATAATATCTTCTATTTTTTGTTTTATATTCTCCAATTCATTTTTATGTGTGGAAGATAATGGACGTATTTCTCCTGTTTCCAATATTATTCTTAATGTATAACGACTCCTCATTAAGCAGGCTGTTAGAAATAAAGCCCCTCCAATAACAAAGCAAGTTGTAAAGTTTCCAATTAGTGCAATTATAAAAAAGAATATACCTAAAAATATAGGATAGCGTCTGTATGTAGCATGTTTTGTGACAAATACAGCATTAATTTTCCTTTTATCTATTCTCCAGCAATTGTTGAGTGAAATAAAATAGCCATCCACTTGTACAATCGAAGAATTCTTTCTAGAACTATTTTTCATAGTATTTATAATGTAAAGAGGGAGTATCTTCACAGACACTACCCTCTTTTTTGTTTAAATTTCTCCTTTCATTAATTTCTTATTATACATGCTTGTTGCAATAGCGGCCCAAATAACTTGTATAGGCCATGTTACTAATAGTCCTAATCCTAAAGTAAGTAATCCTACAATAATATCAATTATAATCATAACAATAGCACCAAGTATGGTAGAATAGAACATACCTAACGGACCAAAGAATAATGTTAGAGCAATACTAATCCCCATACTTTTTGGTAATTTTGTTATTACTACGTTTACATTTTCGTTAGTATTTGCCATAATAATTTTTAGTATTAATATCTTCCTACTCTCTTAAAGGTTTTCGGATTATCCTTTTGCAAAAATACTACATAGTATAAAAAAATGTTAGATTATTTATATTATTATAGTCACGTTTGTGTTGGATAAAAATCACGTT